>TARA_R110000850_G_scaffold28044_3_pt1 | contig 21609 bp, 38 predicted proteins | sample TARA_R110000850 | Tara Oceans TARA_R110000850 (sample SAMEA4397586) | marine metagenome | biome: Polar Biome; feature: [SRF] surface water layer (ENVO:00010504); material: water (ENVO:00002006), including particulate matter (ENVO:01000060) such as... | depth 5 m | reverse complement strand
CCGAATTGTATTATAAAGATTATCACGTTATGCCTAAAATAGATAGGCGCACAAAAGCCGGAAAAGAGGCATTCGAAATTGAAACAAAAAAGGCCGAAGGGAAATTGTTATTAGCATCGGATGAACACGATAAAATTACCAAAATATTAAATAATTTTAGAAATCACGATTTGGCGCAAAAGTATTGCAAAGGTGAAATCGAATTATCGCATTACAGACAATACGAAAACATTGATGTAAGAATAAGGCCGGACGCATTAAATAGAATTGAAAACTTTATTTCAGACGTTAAGACTTGCCAAGATAATGCACCAATGGCATTTAAAAGGGATGTTTACAAATATGGTTATCATTTACAAGCGGCATTCTATTCGGATATGTTGGGGGTTCCGGCTGAAAATTTCAGATTTATCGCCGTTGAAACAAATTATCCTTTTTCAGTAGAGGTTTACGGATTAAGTAGTGAAATGATTGAACAAGGTCGCAAGGGTTGGAAAAGGGCCTTTAATGATTGGAAAATATACGTTGAAACGGGTATTATTTCGGGTTACAATTGGAATGAATTTAATAATGACGGAAGTTTAGTTTTGTAAATATGGTTTTAGATAATTTAATAAATAGGGTTAACAAACATTTTGAAGTTGATATAACACAAAATTCAAGAAGGCGCGAAATAGTAATGGCACGCGCTGCATTTTATTGGCTTGCAAGAAAAAAGACAAGGCACACAACAACACGAATTGGTTCAATCGTTAACCGCGACCATAGTTCGGTAATTTATTCAATGAATAATTTCGAAAATTGGCTTGATTGCGATTTACATTTTAAAAATGAATTCGAAAAGTTGCGTAAATTAGTATTTAATGAATTAAGTGTTGAAGATTTAATGAAAAAAAAGGTATTAATTAAGTATAAATTCCTTAAAATTGCAAAGAATCTTTTACTTGTTGAAGTTGACAAGTTAAAAAAAGAGTTATAAAATAAAAATATAATGAAAAGAAATCCATTTCAAAAATATTTAAAAGGTGAAGATTTATTGCAAAGGGCCGTAATGAATTATATTATTATGCAATATCCAAAGGCAATTTTCACGCATCCAATGAATGAAGGAAAACGAACGCCATTTGAACAATATAAAATGAAATATTTAGGTGCAAAACCCGGAATTCCTGATTTATTAATATTTACACCAAACGATAAAAAGAACGGGTTAGCGATTGAATTAAAATATAAGTATAATAAACCGACACCAAACCAAAAAGAATGGCTTAAATGGCTTGAAAATAGTAATTGGAAGGTTGAATGGCACAATAATTTTGAAGATTGCGTGAAAACAATTGATAATTATTTTAATAATGAAGTTTAAAATTTAGTAAAAAATGAAATATAACGATGTTTATTTTGATGACACAAACCAAAAAATTAGATGGACACAAACAACGCCCGAAAATCTTCCGGTTACATACGACTATGTAGGAAAGACAACAAGGGTTGAATTTGATTTGTTGATTGAGTTACTTTGGCAAAGATACGAGGATTCAATTATTGACTTAAAAGATTTAAAAAAAATCTTCAATGATTTACGTGTTTTTTGTGATTCTATAAAAAATAACTATAATTTATAGTTAAAATATTTATATTTGCATTGTTATGTCGCGGTAACAATATAAAAAAATTAATAGATACCCTATTGATGATGCGCCCGCGACCGCTGATTCGATAGGGTTATTCTTTTTAAAATATGGAAATAAATAAAATTTACAAACCGAAAAAATTTGATTTTTTTACAGTAGTTCCAAATAATATTTTTAGGCACAAAGATATTTCATCAAGTGCAACCGGATTATATTGTTGGCTTTTTTCACACGAGGCAAAAACAGAAATGACCGTTCAATTTATTTGTGGCCATTTTAAAGACGGAAAAGACGCCATTAATAAAAGAATAAAAGAACTAATAGATGAAGGTTTTTTAGTACGTAAAGAGATGCGAAACGGTGGTAAATTTGCCGGATATAACTATTATTTGAATGACAAACCCAACAAGGCAACCAAAAACCACCGCAACCGGAAAAACCGCGACGGTAAAACCGCGGCGGTAAAACCGGGCCCGGTTAATCCGCAACAAAGTAATACTATAAACACTAATGTAATAACTAATAAAAGAAATACTAATGTACGAAGTGCCACAAAATCAAAAACGCCTTTATACAATGAAATAACATTAAAGGCATTTCCGCATTTTGTAGAATTATTTCCTATTCAGTATAAACCAAAAGGCGAAACCCAAAAAAACAAATGGTTGGATTGTTTGGACAAACTTCAAAGAATTGATAAATACAGTTTGCACGATGTTTATGAAGTTACAAAAACACTTCGAAATGATGAATTTTGGCAAACTAATTTTTTAAGTATTTTGAAATTTAGAAATTTAGACAAAAACGGAATAAAATACATTGACCGTTTTATGTTAAACCAAAAGGCAAAATCAAAACCGGTTGGTTATTCAAAAGTAAAGGGAATTATTGAATATTTTATTTACAATAGTGCTGCGGACGGAAACAAAGAATTGGGGGCCAAAACAAAAGGCGGAAACTTATTCGAATTTCATATTAAGCAATTAATGCACACAAACGAATTTGATGAATTAAAAGAATATGTAATTATAAATAAATAAATTATGGAAATAAGTAAATATCAAATTTTAGGTTTGTATAAATACAAAAATGAATTTCAGGTAATTGATTCGTTGAAAAGTATTGTTCAGTTTCAAGGCACTAAAAAAGAATGTAAAGAATATATAAAAATATATTACGAGAATATAAATAGCAAATAACGCTTTAGAATATATTTAAAGACGTTTAGCGGTACTTTTAATAAATTTAGGTGTAATGATATAGATTTTAAAATATACACCCTTAAAAAGCATTTATTAGTTTTTACAAAACATTAAATATTAAAAACAAAAACAAAACAAAATGAACAAACAAAACAAAGAATTAAAAAGCGGATTGGAACTTTTATTATTATTGGATTTAACCTTGGCAACAATGGATGATTACCATTTAAAAGGCCCGGTAAAAAATAAGGCAAATTTATTCCGCAACGCTTTAGAAAAACAAATTAATACTTCAGTTGATTACGTTATGGGTTACAATGAAGATTTTTTTCAAAACGCATCAAAAAGAAAAGAACGAATGATTAAACAATTGGCAAATTTAGATGAAGCCGATAATATTTTAATTAGTGAGTTTATAAATAAATTTATTGAAAATATTGATATTGCAAGAAAAAAGGGAATTGTTTTTTTTGATAAACTTTTGTAAAAAAACCTATGTAATTAAAAAAATTCTTTTACTTTAGCCGAAACAAAAACAAAACAAATGAAAACATTCAACGATTTTAACATTGATATCGGAAATAAAAACGCCGGTAAAACAAAAACAAAATGCCCAAAATGTAGCGATACACGAAAAAATAAACGTGATAAATCTTTGTCAGTAGATATCGACCAAGGTTTATTTAATTGCCACAACTGCGGTTGGAGCGGAACAACTAAATTCCAAAAGAAACCCGAATTTATTAAGCCAAGAAAAATTGATGTTAGTTTAAGCAAAGAACTAATTAATTGGTTTGAATCACGTAAAATTTCTGAATCAACTTTGGTTCATTGGAAAATCGGCGAATCAAAAGAATATTTCCCGCAAGTTGGTAAAGAACGCCGCGCAGTAAATTTTAACTATTACCGGGAAAAAGAATTGGTAAACGTTAAGTTTAGAGATGCCGAAAAGAATTTTAAAATGGTTTCAGGTGCTGAACTTATTTTTTACGGATTGGATAACATCAAAGAAATGGACACCGTTTACATTGTTGAAGGCGAAATGGACGCGCTTTCATTGCACGAATGCGGAATCTATTCTGTTTGTAGCGTACCAAATGGCGCATCAAAAGGAAATGCACGTTTAGAATATTTAGATAATTGTTTCGAATACTTCAAAGAAAAAAAACAAATTGTTTTATGTACCGATAACGATGAAGCCGGTTTGGAATTACGTAATGAATTGGCTCGAAGGTTTGGCGCGTACCGTTGTAAATATGTTGAATTTGGCGATTTTAAGGATGCTAATGAGGTTCTAATCGAAAAGGGTGCGCAAGCATTAAGGGATTTCATAAAAGATTCTAAAAACTTCCCTTTAGAGGGCGTTTTAAATATCAATGATATTTGGCAAAATGTATTAAATTTCAATGAAAACGGAATTAAAAATTATTCAATAGGATTACCGAATTCAGATTCTTATTTTAAATTAGCATTGGGTGAATGGACTGTTGTAACGGGAATACCAAATTCCGGGAAATCGGACGTTGTAGACCAAATTTGTTGCAATATGGCGGTTAATTACGATATGCGTTGCGCTATGTTTGCGCCTGAATCATTTCCGTATGAAGGCCATATAAAAAGAATTGCAAATAAATTAAATGAAAAAAATTGTGATAATACTGATTTAAATAATACTAAAGATTTTATCGAGGACCATTTCTTTTGGATTAAAATAGATTTGGAAAATTTATCTTTAGAAGGGATTTTAAATGCATTTAGGGAATTGGTATTTCAAAAAGGAATTAACGTTGTAGTGATTGACCCTTGGAATATGTTAGACCATTCGGCCCAACGCGACCATTCATATATCGGAAAAGCGCTTTCACTAATTACGCAATTTTGCCAACAAACGAACACGCATTTATTTTTAGTGGCGCACCCAAGAAAAATTGAATCTGAAAATGGTAATTATAAAAAACCAACTTTGTATGATATTTCAGGAAGTGCGGATTTCTTTAACAAGGCTTATAATGGAATGATAGTTTTTAGATGTATTGGCCAAAAAACGCAATACAAATCCGATATCGTAAAAATGTATGTTGAAAAGGTGAAACGTAAAGAAAACGGCCAATTAGGTGAATTTGAGATTGCACCTGATTTTGATTCCGGCGGTATTTATAAAGATATTAGTTTACAAAATAAAAAATTTGAAGTTATAACCGATAACGTACCATTTTAATGCCTAAAAAAAAGATTCAAAGATTTAAAGCAGTTACCGAAAGCCATTATAAGGCGATGCAATGGTGTTTAAAAAATAACATTAAAGTTTATGTAAAGCCAACTAAAAAAGGGTTAAAAGTTGAAATAAACGACAATGATAAAATAAATTGTTCGCCTATCTTTTACACAAACACCGATGCTTGCGATAAGTGTTGGGAACTTTATTTGTATATTTACAAGAAATATTGGACGGTATAAAATGAATAAAAAATGGAAATAAATTTAATTCTAATTGCACCGAACGCGATGATGTTAGGATGGCAATATTATAATCAAGAACCCGGTTTTGAATTTAATGAAATAAATATTTATTTAATTTTTATGCAGTTTCAATTTAGATATTAAAAAATCTTATGCGTAAAATTGTAGATATAAAAACGATTAAAGAAACGCCAAACAATCCGCGTTTTATTAAAGACCCAAAATTTAAACTATTAGTTCAGTCAATTAAGAAATCACCTTGGATGATGAATATTAGGCCAATTGTAGTTGATGAAACAATGACAATACTTGGCGGAAATATGCGCTTAAAAGCGTGCAAATCGGCCGGGATGTTTGAAATTCCAATTCATATTGAAAGCGGATTGACTGAAGCGCAAAAAAGGGAATTTATAATAAAAGACAATTCCGGATTCGGTGAATGGGATTGGGATATTTTAGCAAATGAATGGGATGTAAAACAACTAATTGAATGGGGTGTTGATTTACCGGTTTTTGATTTACCTTTAGATGATGAACAACCAAAAGACGAAACAGATGATGATGATAAACACGTTTGCGAGTTATGCGGACGTTAAAATAAATATCAATGACTGAAAAATCTACAATAGAATTTCTAAATTCAAAAGGCCTAAATTTAGTTAAGGCAAAAAATCAATTTAGTTATTTTGATGCTTCAGATGATAGTTATTTAGTTGAAATAAAAAACAGAAAAAAATATTATAGCGACAAGTTAATCGAATCAATGAAACTTTATTCGAACTTTCAGCAATCAGTTATTCAAGGCAAAAAACTTCTTTACGTTGTTACAGATGAAAAGGGGGTTTGGATTTTTAATATATCCGATTACATTGATGTAATTATAAAAACACCGCCTAAAGTTTTGTATTTACCTAAAACAACGGAATTTGGTAATACTGATAAAATACCAAAATACTGCTACACCTTACCTGAATCAATAGCAAAGCATTTTAAGTTTTCGTAAAGTTTTCGTAAATAAATGAAAGTTTTTTTTCATAAACTGCTATAATTGAAAATATTCTTTTATATTTGTATCATAATCAAAAGCAAATATATTATGACAATCCAATTTCCAAAGTACACAAAACAAGAAAAAGAAAATGTAAGAAAAATGAATATATTTTTTCATTACGAAAAATTAATGAAAAAGGCGAAAAGTAATAAGGAAGATTATTTATTATGCAAAGGAAAAAATCCTTTAAATTTAGATGACAAAAATAGAATTGCTTTAGCTAATTTAATAGTAATATTTAAAGCCGATGCTTTGGAATATTGGAATAAGGCAGAAGCGTTAAGAAATGAATATTCTTTTTTAAACGAAATGATTAGATTAAAAAAATAAAAACAATAGGGGTGTAAAAACCCCTTTATAAAAACAAATATTATGAATACATTTACAATTTTATTTAAAAACGCATTAGGGGAGTTTATAAAAGAAGATATGACTTTACCTTTTGGAACAGTTCAAGGCGTGGCTACTTGGTTTGAAAACATATTAGGATTAAGAGCAAAATCAATATCAAAACATTAAAAACAAATATTATGAAAGAATCATTAACAATTTTACACGAATACGCAATTGCATCTGATAATTTGTGGCTTGCTTCTAAATTACAATTATTGGAAAAGGAAATTGAAATTGAAATTTTAAAAGAAAAACTTTTATTACTTGACGAGTTTTAAGAGGAACAAAATTTAATTTTAAACGAACCAAGTTAATAGACGTATTAATGCAAATTACCGTATGTATTTGGGCAACGGTTTTCCCTTTAGAAATAAAGGGTTTTTTTATATCCGTTAATTTATTTAACTTTGCGTTATGGCAGCAAAAACAAACATATTAAAAAGGAGTCTTTTAGATGCGTTGGAACAATCGCTTGGAATCATTACAACGGCTTGCAAAATAGTTGGATGCAATCGTTCAACTTTCTACGGGCATTATAATCGCGATAGTGAATTCAGGGCCGCAGTAGATGATATTCAAAACATTACTTTAGACTTTGCAGAATCGCAATTGCACAAACAAATAAAAGACGGGAACACAACCGCAACAATCTTCTACTTAAAAACTAAAGGAAAAAAACGTGGGTACATTGAAAGGCGTGAAGTTGAAATGACCGCCGAAGTATCAACAACCAAACTTTCATCTGAAGCACAAAAGAAAATAGACGATATTTTAAACGATGAGTATTAACGAAATAATTAGGGAAAAATGCGAAAATTCCTTGTTATTCTTTACGCGTTATATTTTTAAAGAAAACACCGGGAAACGATTCGAAGCGGCTGAATTTCATAAAACGTTGGCTGATACACTTGAAAAAGTAAGCAACGGCGAAATCAAACGTTTGATAATTAACATTCCGCCAAGGTATGGAAAAACAGAATTGGCGGTAAAAATGTTTATCGCTTGGAGTTTAGCCAAACGGCCTTCATCAAAATTTATTCATTTATCCTATTCGGATGCTTTAGCTTTGGACAATAGTTCGGCAACAAAAGAATATATAAATTCGGATGCGTTCCAACGTGTTTGGAATATAGGTTTAAAGAAGGATTCACAAAGCCAAAAGAAATGGTACACAACCGAAGGCGGCGGAGTTTACGCAACATCTTCAGGGGGTGCAATTACGGGATTTGGTGCCGGTAGTGGTGGTGCAATTATAATTGATGACCCGTTGAAGCCTGATGATGCTTTATCGGACGTTAGAAGGTCTTTTATTAATAATCGATATAATACAACCATTCGTTCAAGGGTTAACAGTCGTGATGTCCCTATTATCGTAATTATGCAACGATTGCACGAGGAAGATTTATCCGGGTATTTGTTGGACGGTGGTTCAGGTGAACAATGGCATCATTTAAAATTATCTGCATTGGATGATGAAAACGTTCCGTTGTGGCCGGAAAAGCATTCGTTTGATGAACTCGAAGCAATTAGGCAAGCCGACCGATATACATTCTCGGGCCAATATTTGCAAATTCCTTCACCGCCTGAAGGTGGCGAATGGCGAAAGGGTTGGTTTCAAAGCATTAATAAAGCAGAAATTCCGGGTGATGTTGTATGGGAAATGTATATTGATGGGGCGTACACAAAAGACACTAAAAATGACCCGACCGGAATACAAATCAGCGGTAAAAGTGGCGATAATTTATATATTTACAAAAGCATTGATAAATATTTGGAAATGCCTGAATTGAAATCTTTTATTGGTAATTTTGTTAAGTCGTGCGGGGTGAATGTTACGCAAATATTAGTCGAACCCAAAGCATCCGGTAAATCATTAGTTCAGTTGTTAAGGCGTGAAACTAATTTCAATGTTTCAGAACTTAAAACAAACTTTGTGAGATATTCAAAAATAGAACGTGCGCGCGCATCTTCGCCATTTATTGAAGGCGGCCGGGTTTATTTAGTCAAGGACAATTGGAATGAAGCATATTTGCAACAAGTAAGTACCTTCCCGAACGCAAAACACGATGAACATATTGATGTTACTTCATACGCTATTGAAAGGAACTTAATAAATAATTTCTTCATAGTTTAAAACAATTATTAATTTTGTATTTTTACGAAAATTTTACACTAAAATAAAATATGGCTTCATTTGTAGATAAATTAAAATCAATTTTAGGAAAAAACCAAACACAAAACACAAATTTAAATTATAACAAGGCGATTTATAATTGGTTAGGTGATTCAATTGTTTGGAATTCTGAAAATGATGATTCATATATAACCGAGGGTTATCAAAAGAATGCAACTATTTATTCGTTAATCAATTTAATTTCCAAAGCGGCAACAACAATTCCGTTTCAAGTTTATGAAATTAAAGACAAAAACAATTATAAACGTTATAAATCTTTAACAAGTGGAACAATTGACAGTACAACAATAAACAAAGCCGCATTATTACAAAAGAAATCATTAGTTGAATTACAAGATACAGATTTGCACGAACTTTTGGAACGTCCGAATCCCGGTCAATCTTGGAATTCGTTTCTTACTGAAGCAATTTCATTTGGTAAATTAACGGGAAACAGATATATCTATGGAATTGGGCCGGATTCAGGGCCAAAACAAGGTAAATTTACTGAAATGTATGTAATGCCTTCGCAAGTAATGGAAATTGTTTCGGGCGGTATTATGGAACCGGTTCGAAGTTACAAGGTTAATTATAACGGGAATTTTGAAGTTCCCGCATCTGAAATATGCCATATAAAAGATTTTAACCCGTATTATGACGGAACGGGTTCGCATTTATATGGGCAATCGCCATTGCGTGCCGGATTGCGTTCATTAACAACAAACAATGAAGCGGTTCAAACGGGAGTTAAATATTTACAGAACCAAACGGCCCGAGGGTTATTGATGTCCGAAGAGGGTGATTTAAATGAAGTGCAAGCGCAACAATTAAAGGATAAATTCAGAAGGCAATTCCAAGGTTCTGAAAATGCCGGTGATGTTATTATAACGCCAAAGAAATTATCGTGGGTTAACTTTGGTTTAAATGCTGCGGATATATCTTTAATCGAACAATATAATGCATCGGTAAAAGATTTATGTAATGTTTACAATGTACCCGTTCAATTATTAAACAATACTGATTCAAGTTCTTACAACAATATGCGTGAAGCGAAAAAAGCGCTTTATCAAAACGCCGTAATTCCTGAATTGCTTAAAATAAAAGATGAATTGAATCGTTGGTTGGCTCCAAAATACGGAAATGTCTGTATTGAATTTGATTTTACTGTTATTCCTGAACTACAAGAGGAAGCGGACAAAGTAGTTGACCAATTATTGAAAGCGTGGTGGTTAACACCAAACGAAAAACGTTCTGTTATGTCTTACGGGGTTGATGAAGAAAGTGAAGTGTTAAATGATTATTTTATTCCGGCGAATTTAATCCCGGTGAACTCTAATCAAATGGATGAACCTATTAAACCTATTGATGTTGATGTAAATAAGTTTTTAAAACAAACTGAAACACCTAAACAAGAAATAAAAGGAATTAAGGTTGCAACGTATGAAGATAAACAGAAATAAGTGGCAAACCGCATTTGAAAAGGAATTAGACAAAGCAGAAAAGCGCCAATTATCAAAAGTAAAGCGATATTATAAAAGCGAATATAATAAAGGCGTTGTTTCTTTTTTAGCTGAAGGCCAAACGAATTTTCAATTGTTATTTGACAACAAAGATTTATTAAACATTTACCGGGATTTATATTCAGATATTGGATTGCAGTTTGCAAAATGGTATGCAAAGAATTACGATAAATATTTATCTAAAGGAATAAATCCTTCAGAATATGTTGGTGAATGGACAAATAAATTTGCTTCATTTGGTTCTGCGGTTGGAGCGCAAAGAGTAACTTTAGTTTCGGGAACTGCAAAACAAACACTTATTAAAGTAACGCAAAATTTAATGCGCGACCCTGAATTTATGACTTTAGGGAATACAGAAAAAGGACGTATTTTAAAAAGCCAATTCAATAGATATTCACAATATCAATCGGAACGTTTAGTTCGAACGGAAGCAACCAACGCCGCTAACTTTGCGACTATGGAATCCGCTACAACTATATTTCCGGGCGCACAAATGAAAAAAGAATGGATTGCCTCGTTTGATGACAGAACGCGAAGCACGCATTCCGAAGCGGGTGCAAGTGAACCAATACCATACAATGAACCGTTTATGGTTGGCGGTTCTTTAATGATGTATCCGGGTGACCCAAGCGGGCCGGCTTCTGAAGTTGTTAATTGCCGTTGTAGTGTTGCACCATTTCCGGTAAAAGGAGCGCAAGCGGTTAGCGAAATAACAGATATAAATTTTGGAATAGGTGGCGCAGCTTCAACCGGGTTTGGTTTGACTGATGTTGTTTCGGCTATTAGTTCAACGTTGGTTGGTGCCGCTGAAAATATTGTTGAAGGCGCAGCGAAAACAGTTAAGGAAGCGAAAAAAATGTTGTCCGATTTATTTGAACGTAATAATTTTAAAATAAATAAAACATCAATGGCGCGTTCATTGAGTGTAGAACAATATAATCAAAGATTAATTCAATTGGAAAAATTATTTAATGAATATAATTTTCAAAACGCAATGAATTTAGATAGTTCAATTAATTTATTAAACAAATCGTCAAGGGGTGCCTATGGTTGGATAAAAAGCGCACGATTAAACGGTTCATTAAGAGAATTAAATTTTGGTGATTTAACAGATAATTATTTAAAAAGAAAATTCAGTAATGATTCTGAAAAGTTTTTAAGGCGTTTTAAATCAACGGTTGATGAAAAGAATATTAATTTAGCAACGTTGGTTCACGAAATGGGCCACGTTCTAACCCGTTCAAGTTTAAGAAGTGAAATAAATTTCTTTAATGAACTAAAATTAATTAGAAGGGAATACCAAAAAGAAATTCTTGCTTATATAAAGCAAAAAAATTATAAGGCATATAACGATATTTATATGGGCCAATATTCCGGAACTAACATTGACGAATTTTTGGCTGAAGGGTTTACAGAATATAAATTAAATTCAAATCCTTCAAAATACGCCCGTTTAATAGGTGATTTAATTGATAACTATTATAAAAAATAAATAAATGAGTCCAAAAGAAGATTATATTTGCAATCAATGCAAACATTTAAATCCAATATCCGGCGGATGCGCGGCATTTCCTGAAAACATTCCTTTTGGTATGGGTGTTTTGTTTCAACACGATAAACCATTGCCCGGACAAGATAATAATATTGTTTTTGAAAAGGGTGAACCATTAGAACTTCAAATGTTGGAAAATTAAAAACCGTATATTTACAAAAATTTTTTTTATGAATCAAATTCTTTACAAAGCGGCCCCAATCAATGAATTAATTGATGCGGATGAAAACGCCGGAATTATTAAAGGTTACGGAAGTATCTTTGGAAACAAAGATTCCGATAATGATATTATAACTAAAGGCGCTTATAAAAAAACAATAGCCGAAAACGGTGAACGTGTTAAGTACTTATATCAGCACGATATGAACCAACCAATCGGGAAAATGCTCGAATTGTATGAAGATGAGAAAGGTTTGGTGTTTGTTGCGCAAATTGCTAAAACTCAATTAGGAAAAGACGTTGTGGAATTAATGAAATCCGGCGTAATTACTGAAAATAGTGTTGGAATTTTACCAATTCAAGGCAAAGACCGAGGCGATTATCGCGAAATAAATGAAGTTAAACTTTATGAAATTAGTGCGGTTACATTAGCAGCAAACGACCAAGCAAAAATATTAGACGTTAAAGGAAACGTGGATTTGGATAAACTTTCAAAGCGCTACGATAATTTAGCAAAATTATTAAAAAAAGGACAAATTTCGGATGATATGGGTTTTGCCATTGAAGCGGAAATTTTAAAATTGAAATCATTATTTATTGAATTCACAAAGCCGGTTGATAAAATCACTTTGCCGAATATTGAAGTAAAAAACAATGATTCTGAAGTGTATAAATATTTAATTAACTCGTTAAAAAACTAAAAATGGACGAAAATTTAAAAAACCAATTAGACCAATTGAACAATGCAATTGATTCTAAAATTGAAAAATCAAACAAATTACAAAGTGAAGATGTTTTAAAAGCAAACGAAATTGTAAAAGGTGAAATTACTGAAATCACTAACAAATTTAATGAGCGTATCGACGCAATGGAAGTTTCAAACAAGAAACATTTCAGCGCTTCAAAAAGAATGTCTTTTAAAGGCGCTTTAAATGAAGCAATTGAAAACGGTGCAATCGAAGGAATATCAAAAGGAAATTCAAGAAGTGCATCTTTTGAAATCAAAGCTGATATGACTGTTGGTGCTGATTTTACGGGTGAAGTTATACCGGCTGACAGAGTAGCGGGATATAAATTTGACCCAACAAGACCGGTTCACATTAGACAACTTTTAGCAATGGGTTCAACTCAAAGCGATGTTGTAAGATTTGTAAAAGAATCAGGATATTCAAACGGTGCTGCTGCAACGGCTGAAGGTGTTACATTAACACAATCTGATTTCGATATGACTGCAAGTGATGCAAACGTGAGAAAAATCGGAACTTACTTCAGAATTTCTGAAGAAATGTTGGCTGATACGCCTCAATTAACTTCTTACCTTTCAGCGCGTGCGCCGGAAAAATTATTAGAAGTTGAAGACACGCAAATATTAAGTGGTGCGGGTACGGGTGCTCAATTAAGCGGAATTATCGGTGATGCTGCTGATTTTGCTGCGGGTTCTTTTGCGGGAACAGTTGAAAGCGCTAATGAATTTGATGTAATTGTTGCATCATTAAATCAATTAGCTTTAGCAAACTATAACGCTGATACTATTTTATTAAATCCAAGTGATTTTCACAAAATATTATTATTAAAAGATACTACAAACAACTACATTAAAGACCAAGTTTATGGTGGTTTACAACCTTCATTTATGGGTGTTAAAGTTGTTTTAAATACTGCAATTTCTGCGGGTACATTCTTAATCGGAAACTTCGCAGTTGGAACACAACTTTGGGTTCGTGATGGCGTAAATGTTGAATTCTTTAGAGAGGATGGAACAAACGTAAGAGATGGATTCGTAACAGTAAGAGTATCTGAAAGAGTAGCATTAACAAACTATTTACCAAATGCGTTTGTAAATGGAACTTTTACAGTTGCAAAAGCGGCTTTAGAAACTGCATAATTATTAAAATTTTATATTTTGAAGGGCCTGAATTAATTTTCGGGCCTTTTTTTTTGCCCTTTATTTACGGGGGTTTCAGAACTAAATGAAAAAAAACTTTAAAATAAAAGTGAAAATATTTTTTTAATTCAATAATGCGTTATATATTTGTATTGTCAATAAGGCACAACAAAACAAAAACAAATATTATGACAACAAAAGAAATCAACATTAGTTTAGTAGGAAAAAAAGTAAGTGTTATGGTTACAGGTCTTAGAGTTAATGGCGTTATAACAGATATATGGGAAGATGATTATGCATCAGGTGTAAGAGTAAAGCACGAACCGGTGCAATGGGGTGAAGATTATTTTACAACATTATTATCAACTGCGAGAAAATGTGATAATTCAGGGAATTTAAAATATACAAAATTAATTTAATAAAATCAACCGGCCCATTTCGGTGGGCCATTTAAAACAAAACAAGATGAAAGGAATTAAAAGAAAAATTATCGCGCAATTAGTAAAACTTAATATTAAGCCTATTAAGACAATTATATTGCCAACGGGTATAATCTGCGAGCATTACGCAAATGGTAACGTAAAAGTTGTTTAAAATGGATAATTCAACGCATTTTCAATTCGAATTATCTATTAAATTAAATAGAACCGGAATTTATTCTTTAAACGGTAAAATTATTACTCAAAATTTTACGGTACAAAGAGAATTATTAAACAAAGTTTTCAAGAATCAATATATTTTCGGAACGCCATACAAAAGAGATTTAAAGCAATTGGATTATTTAGTTCAGGGATTTAAAGAAAAAGTTTCTGAAAAGATTAGCGAAGAAATTATGAAGGATATGGGCCGGATTGATTTAATTGTTACAAGGCAAAATCGTTTCGATGAATGGTTAGCAAATACTGAAGTAGCTATAAAAGAAATAGAATAAAATTTGCGTTATGAAAAAAGATTCAACAAAATTATATATAATTCATAAAAGAAAAAGAATTTTTATTCATAGTTTAGCGCAATTAAAAGAAATACAAAATCAAACATTATTTAAAAGGCTAAAAAGAAGCGTTTTAAGAACTTTAAAATTACATTATGAGCAATACACCAAAACATTACGAAAGTGGAACAGATTACGACTTAATAGACGTAATAAAACATTACGAACTAAACTTTAATTTAGGCAATGTTATAAAATACGTTTGTCGTGCCGGAAAAAAAGAAAATGAAATTCAGGACTTGGAAAAGGCTATTGATTATTTAGAGCGCGAATTGTATTATTTAGAAAACGAAATGAAATATAAAATATAGTTATGAGTTACTTTGATGATAATAACCCGATTGATGATAAAGAATTTACTTGCAACGTTTGCGACAAACTAATAGATGAACCCGGCTTTTGTTCTGCAAAATGTTGGCGAAACGATAATTTATAATATTATGGAAAAAAGAATTAAGATTATTTTATTTGTGTTATTTATGTTTTTTGGAGTTAGACAACTTTTGATTTTTTGGGATTTATGGGCCGGAATATTTCTTTGCGTTTTAGGCTTAACAATATTTTTCAGTAAAAAAGAAGATGTTTTTTAAAAATTAATTATTAATTTGTTTTGTTAGTAGGCCGTTTTCTTTGTTGAAGGCGGTTTTTTTTGTAGATTTACGAAATGGATTCTAATTTAATTGGTTGTATTGCTGAATACAAGTTTGGAGTTGTGGCAATGGAAGAAGAAATAAACGTTTCTTTTCCGCTTTTAGATGCTTCGCCTTATGACTGCATTACTGATTCAAAAAACGGTCTTAAAAAGATTCAAATTAAATCCGTTTTAAGTGATAAAGATGTTGTTCGTTGTTTTTTAAAAAATAAAAATAAAAAATCCTATTCAATAGAATCAGTAGATTATTTTGCTATTTGGGTTAAATCACACAACGGTTTTTATATTATTAAGAATAATGGAAAACTTCATTCACTTGTTATTCGTAAAGATGGCAAATATTCAAAAAATTTTAATAACTTTGCACTCTTGTAATGTTTTACATATTTGTTTTTGTTTAAAAGTGCCGCTATTTATTTAGTGGTACTTTTTTTTTATCTTTACAAAAATTTATATTATGAATATAAAAATTAAACAATCAATTTTACGAAACGGGAAACGATATAATGAAGGCGATAAAATAAATTTGCCTGAAAATATTGCAAAAGTTTGGATTCAAAAAGGTTTGGCCATTAAAATATCTAAAAAGGTAAATAAAGCTAAATTCGAAACAAAGGAATTAAAAGTTGAAAATATAGAAATCAAATAAGATGCGACAAATTAAAATAAATTCAACAATTGGGAATGAAATATTAACCGGCCAATCTGTAAAAGATTTTGTTCGAATTGATACGGAAGCGGATGACAATATTATTACGGCAATGATTTCCCAAGCGCGAATTTGGTCTGAAAACTATATTTCCCGCGATATTGTTTCTAAAAATAGAACTTACTATTTAGATTCTACAAATGGCATTTTTGATTTACCATTTGGCCCGGTTTCAAGTATTGTTGAAATTACAGTAAATGGAATTGTTACAACTGATTATGAAATTTTAGGTTTGGACAATGAAACTATTGAATTGGACGGTGGTTCGGCTGAACGTGTTAAAATAACATATATAACGGCGGGAATAAATGATTCGTTAATAAAACAAGCAATGTTGCAATTGATTTCAACGTATTATGATAACCGCGCCGATTTTGATTCAGGAAGTTCAAAAGAAATTTTAGAAATTCCAACATCATCAAAAACAATATTAACATCATATAAAGCAATGTTTCTATAAAATGCAAAGCGGAAAACTAAATTCAAAGATTACAATTAAAAGATTAGTTAAAACCGATGATGGTTTTGGTGGTTTCAATTCTACTTTGTCAGATGTTGCATCTGTTTGGTGCGATTTAAAGCAAATTAGCGGTGAAATAAGCGACAATTTTGGCAAACGTGAACACGAAACAAAGATTGAAATTTTAATGCGTAAGAAAACCGCCGATTTAATTATAATAGGCGATATTTTTATTGTTGGTAATGGTTCGCAAAATTACAGAATTAACGAAAAGTTTGATTCTGAATTAGACTTTTTGACAAAGTTAACTGCAACAAAATCACAATAAATGAGCGTAAAAATTAATCAATCGGATTTGGCAAAACTTAAATCAAAGTTGAATAATTTACGCGCTTTTGATAAAAAAACTTTATCTAATCAATTAGGTAAAACGGCGTTTGATATTGCAAGAAAAGCAAAACAATCTGCGCCGGTTGATAATGGAACGTTAAAACAATCTATTAGAACAGAATTAAAAGGAAAAACCGTTGAAGTTATAGCGGGCGCGCATTATGCACCATATATTGAATTCGGAACGGGTGGGCAAGTTAAATTGGATGATATGTTAGAACTTGGAATTCCCGCAAGTTATGCCGAACAATTTAAAGGCAAGGGATTAAAAAATGTTAATTTACCGGCAAGGCCCTTCTTTTTTAGTTCAGCGCGTGAAGGTTTAAAAAATTTATTAGTTCGATTAAATAACGAATTAAACAAAGCAATAAAATAATATATATATGTTAGAAGCAATTCATTTATTAAGGCGCGGAATTATTGCAAAATTAACCGATGCAATTACTTTGAACGGTTCAATTGTGCCGGTTTACAATAGAATTCCAACCGATGCAGTTTATCCAATGATTCGGGTTTATGGCGTTTCAACTAATGAAATAGATGAAAACCAAACTTCATTTATTACAGAAACAATAACGAGAATTGAATGTATTACAAGATTTTATTCAGATGATGGCGGTGAATTGGATGTTAATTTGATGGTTTCGCAATGTTTAAATTTAATTAGAACGCGTTCAAATGGTTATGTTGATTTATCTTCAAATGGTTTTAAGGTTTTTACTTCAGTAAATGAAGGCGTTAAATACCTACAAGATGATTTGAGTGATTATACATATTTTAGGGCCGTTATTGAAATATCAAATAAAATTGAACAAATAAATCCAATAGGAGGTTTACAAAGTGAATTACAATTAGAATATCAAAATTCATACGTTAACAGAATTCAAGCGGATGGGGGTGAATTTGAATCATTGGAATGTATTAATTCAGATTTTTTGTATAACGTAACATAAATAAAATTTAAAATAAAATAAATGGCTAAAATAACATTTTCAACAAAGGTTGACAACATAATTTCAGAATTGCCGGCAATCTATAAGGTTGCAGCCGCAGACGTGAACGAAATAAAAGAATCAGTAAATAGTTTATACGATTCGAAGGGTGGATGGGCTGATTATGCAGATGCATCAACTTCAGTAACGCCAATAAATTTAACGCAAAATGTTTGGACAGATTTAACAAACGATAAAGCGGGAGCCGATACAATAACAACATATAAACCGCCATTTATTACCGGTGATTTATGGAATTCAGCAAGTAATTCAGTTAATTTTTCAGAAATTGGAGTTGGTAAAGTTTTAATGGTAAGAAATGATTTTGATGTTACTGCGGGAGCAGCAAACACGCGTTTAGATGCACGTTTATATTTTCCTGATAGTGGTAAATCAATTGAGTTTAAACACGATAATATCGCAATAAATGGCGTTTTAGTTAGATATTCAAGTACAACTCAAATTTTCACTAAACAATCTGAATTGACAAGTGGTTGTAAAATTCAAGTTAAAGTAAATAAAGCCGGATGTACTGCAACGGTTCAAAATATTTTAATAACAGTTTTATCACTATTTTAAAACCCTAAAAATGAGTAATAACGATTTGAAATTAGCCCTTATAAATGCCTTAACTTTTGGAATAAGTTTTTCCGAAGTTGAAAACGGTTTAAAAATTATACTTTTATTAGCTTCTATTATATATACTTTTCAAAAAATAATTGAATCATATAAAAATAAAAAGTTAAAAGAAAAAGAAAAATAAATGAAATTAACTTGTAATTTTTCAATGTCTGAATTTGAATGCAATTGCGGATGCAAAATGCCTGAAGATGTAAAACCAAATATTATTGAATTGGCTGATAATTTACAAGTTTTAAGAGATTTTTTAAATATGCCTATTAAAATAACAAATGCATTTCGTTGTAAATCAAAAAACAAAAGTGTTAACGGCGTTAAAAACTCGCAGCATTTATTCGGTAAAGCAGCGGATTTACAAGTGTTTCAATTATCACCTAATGAAGTAGCGGATGCAGTTAGTGAATTAATGGAAAAGAATTTATTTAAAATGGGCGGATTGGGCCGTTACAATTCATTTACGCACGTTGATATAAGAGGAAACAAGGCCCGTTGGGGTTTAAAAAAATAATTATGGGCGATTATAAAGATAAAAAAGGAACAACACGAATTGGCGATGCATTGCGTTGGTTGGTTAAACAAGGGAAAAACGTTGCGCCTGAAATTCTTACAATTGCCGGTAATATTTCCGGGATTAAATCATTAGAATCGTTGGCTAATAAAATTAAAAACGATGATAGTATTGATTCAAAAGATAAAGAATTATTATTAAAAGAATTGGAATTTGATATGTTGGAAATGAATGAAGTTTCTAAACGTTGGGAATCCGACAACAAAACAGATAGTTTTTTAACGCAAAATATAAGGCCTTTAACGCTTGCATTTTTAACTTTAACCCTATTTATCTACATAATACTTGATAGTTCTTTAGAAGGCTTTAAAATCAGCGAAAAGTGGATTGATTTATTAAGTTCATTATTGCTTTTGGTTTATGGTGGTTATTTTGGCGCTCGTTCGGCTGAAAAAATTGTCAAGAGTTGGAAAAAGTAAAATATTTACTTACAATTTAGATTGAATTTTCAATTATATATATTTTTGTATTTTTGTGATAAATAAAAATTTATTATGAGTTCAAATTTATATAGTGCAAGCGAGTTTCAAAAATTATCATTTGGTGATAAAGGTTTAAGAATTTTATCATCGGGAGATACTTCAGTTGTAGGTGAAAACTTTTGTGCTATTCAAGCAATAGAATCTTCAGTAATTAGCTGCGATATTGATATCGTTGGGGGTGATACTTCAATGAGTTCATTATCTATTGGCGCGGGTACAATTATTTACGGAAACTTTTCAAATATTAGTATTTCAGTCGGAAAAATAATTTCTTATATAAGATAAATATATGATAGGAATAGGGTTGCAGTTGCAAATTAATCAGTTAGCTATTTTTTCAAAAACGTTGTTAATTGGGAACTTTATAAAAAGGGTTCAATTAGACGGTGGAACAATAGAATCTTTTCAATGTTTAGATAAAAATTTAAGGTTTTAGATTTAAATAGTAAATAAAAAAAATAATATGAAAAAAATAAAACTTAAATAATATGGCAACAATACCAAAATTAGCATTAATTCCTTCCGGATATAAAGCGGGGAAAATTTATAGCGTATTACCTACAAATGGAGTTGGCGACTTTGATTTTACAAGAAATACAACCGCAACAAGAATTAATTCAAGCGGATTAATTGAAACAGTTGCAAGTGGTAAATCAAGATTAAACTATCCTTTAATTGATGGTGTTGTAAATGGTTGTCCAAGTCATTTATTAGAACCAGAGAGGACTAATCTGATTAGTTATAGTGAGGATTTTAGTAATGCAGCTTGGAATAAAATTAATACAACTATACAAAGTGATGAATTAATCTCTCCAAATGGTTCTTTAAATGCAAGTAAATTAAGTACGAATAACTCTAATGGCGTTCATATTATTACAGATGCACTTTCTGGTTCTTTGCAAATGACTTATTCAGTATTTTTCAAAAAAGGCGAATACAAATATGGCTCAATGTCCCTTATAAATGGAGGTAATTCAAGAGGTAGTGGAGTTGTTATTGATTTAGATACTTTTCAAGTAGTTAGTTCGCAAACATCATCAAGTTCATTTACTTTTAAAGCAGATAATTATGGAAATGGATGGATTAGATGTGAATTAACAGTAACTAATACTAACTCAATAATAAGTTTAGCAGTAATTGGCTCTTGGAATGGAATAGGTTCTGTTACTTGGAATAGTGGGTTTAGAAATCCATCTTATATTGGAGATTCCTCTAAAGGTGTTTACATCTACGGAGCACAATTAGAACAAGGTTCTTATCCAACTTCTTACATACCTAACTACGGTACTGCTGCTGGTATTACTCGTTCAGCTGAAACTGCTAACGGTGCTGGAGATGCTTCTACGTTTAATGATTCAGAGGGTGTTTTGATGGCGGAGGTTTTTATAGAAGAAGATATAGAAAGTAATGTAAATATTTCTATATCAAACGGTGTCCACGAACAAAACTTGATTAAATTTATCTACTTACCATCCGAAAATGCATTTAAAGTTCAATCTTATGGTTCAAATAACACAATTTTAACTACAATACAATTTTTTGATTTTAATTTAGGGCAATACAATAAAGTTTTACTTGTTTACAATTCTACAACATTAAAAATGTATGTAAATGGATTTGAAGTCGGTAGTGCAAGTGTAAACGGAGTACCATCGGGTTTAAATCAATTAAATTTTGATAGAGCAGATGGTTCAGCA
>TARA_R110000850_G_scaffold269167_3_pt1 | contig 21668 bp, 40 predicted proteins | sample TARA_R110000850 | Tara Oceans TARA_R110000850 (sample SAMEA4397586) | marine metagenome | biome: Polar Biome; feature: [SRF] surface water layer (ENVO:00010504); material: water (ENVO:00002006), including particulate matter (ENVO:01000060) such as... | depth 5 m | reverse complement strand
AGGTCGCGCACAGTTTAGGATTAGATGTAGGAATGATATTATATAAGGACTTAACAAATCCCCTAAACTGGGCTGTGTACCATAGAGCGGCAGGGGCTGCGTTAGCTGGCGTTATTAATAGTGCAGGTGCTTTTTTTACTTCTGCATCGCTATGGAATACCGCACCGTCAAGCTCGGTATTTACTATTGATACGGCTAGCAATATTAACGCTAATGGCGATAACTACGCAGCTTATGTATTTGCACACGACACGACCACCGAAGGCTTTATTTATTGCGACAGCTTCATAACCGATGGCAGCGGAAACGCAACTATTGTCACTGGATGGCCTACACAGTATGTAATGCTAAAAGCATCAAGCGTGGTGGGTAATTGGATGATCAACGACAGCACAAGGGCGAATGAAACTCTATTTGCCAACCTTGCTGCTCTCAACCCCTCTTCATCTAATACTAGCTTCACTGCTACTGGCTTCACTGCTACCGGCCTAAGCGCAAATGAAACCTATATCTATATGGCAATAAGGGCAGAATAATGGAATACACATTGAACGCAACCGGCGAAGTTAAGACGGTAAAAGAAATCAAGAAGCTTTATCCTCATATTGCATTACCTAAAATATGGAACGCTAGTATATTAGAGCTATTGGATATATCAGAAGTAACGCCAGAGCCTGTGCCTGAACCGACGACAGATGAGAAAATAGTATCTAAACGCGCTGACTTGCTTGGCCAGCTATATTGGAAGTTTAAAGAAGTGGCAGCAAGGCCAAGCTTGAAAACCTCGCTAGGCTTTACTATACAGGCAGGGTATGAAGATTTAGCTGATTTAAACATAGGTTTAGAAAGGAGGCTTACCTTTGTTAGAGACATAGACAACATTAACCAACCTGTAACGGCAGAGCAATTCGCTCTAGTGATATACGAGCTAAAGTCTAACGGGCTACGCATTAAACAGAACAAATGGACTATAGAAGAAGCCATTAAAGAACCAAATGCAACACTTAAAATCCTAGAAGAAATTGATATAAATTCTGGATGGTAAGCAATGAAACCAATACTAAAAAACTTAGAAGGTGCTTTTAATGGCTGATAATATCACGATAAACATACCCGATTCACCCACCGCGTATAGCGTAACACCTAGCTCGACACAGATAGCGGTAACGCCAAACGTCGGGACGGGTTTTGTTCTGCCCTCGGCCACCCTAAGTTCAGCGGGTGTTATGACAGCAGCACAAGCAACTTCGCTAGACAATATAGCTGGCGGATCTGTATCTAGTTTTAACACAAGATCGGGAACTGTTGTTCCACTTGATGGGGATTACTCGGCAGATTTAATACCGATCAGCGTAGCGGGAGTGACAGCGAATAGAGTAGAGGCCGCTATTGCAGAGCTTAACGCTAGCATAGGCACATCAGCAGGGATTTATATTAGCATCCTTAATCATGGTGCGGTAGGCGATGACTCAACGTTAAACGACTCAGCCTTTTCAAGCGCTATAGCTGCCGCATTCGCTGCTGGCGGTGGGACTGTATTCATACCGGCAGGTATCTATAGAGTTAACGGCCAGATAAGCGTTGGCTCATCTAATATCCATGTAATTGGCGCGGGTGCTGATGTCTCTATAATTAAGCAAATGAATGTTACCAGTAACACGTTAGTTTTCGGGGCTGGTATTCAATACGTTAGAGCAGAAGATTTCAGCATCACAGCTGGGGTAATAAAAACATCGGGCAAAGGTTTGTCTATTAACGCGACTAGCTTCTCGACTTTTTCTAAAATGAAAATAGAACAGCATGCTGGCCAGATAGAAATAAACACAGCTATAGCGATCGCCTTAACTGATTTAAATCTTAGGGATGTATCTGCTAGTGAGCCAGTGATTACCGTAAACGGGGGTAATGATCATTTCTTTACTCGAGTTGTGGCCGATAACGACAGCGGAAATGAATCAAGTGAGGGCGTTCTAATTGTATCTTCAGTTGCTACGTGGATGACAGACTGTGATTTTATAAACTGTGGCACCGCATTAAGACTAAGATCAGACAATGGTGAAATCACTTGGGGGTTCTTTAACCATATCGCTTTAGACTCATCAAACGGTCATGGTATATCTATTGAGGCAACCAATAATAGAATAGTTGGGTGTCAGTTCTCGGATGGATGGTGTGCAACTAATACAGGATCAGGAATTAACATTCCAAATTCAGGCGCTCAGTTAATACAAAGTATGCGCTTTAGTGGATGGCGCTGCTATAACAATGCGGGTCATGGTGCGAATGTAGAAAGAGGATCGCACATTACATTTGACGCTTGCGAGATGACGGGTAACAGTGTTCTTTCACCTAATGCAAACTCAGGTTTTAACATAGGCGCAGGCGCTTCAGACTGGGCAGTTCGAAGCTGTAGATCAGGACAGTCAGCAGGGTTTGGTAATACTCAGGCTAGAGGTATAACCATAAACAACGGTGCAAGCGATAGATACATTATTACTGGTAACGATTTTAATGGAAACGTAGCAGCATCATTATTTGATGGCGGTACTGGAGCTGAAAAAGTAATCTCTGGAAACCTACCGTTATCTGTCAACGTAAACCCCAGTGCTGGCGTAGACTCATGGAATGGTAGAACAGGCGCGGTCGTTCCTGCTAACCTCGATTATGACGGGGGACAAGTAACATACACAGGTGGCGGTGGGATATCTGCCTCGAATGTTAACGCTGCTATTTTAGAAACATACAACCTAGCCAATAATCCCCCAGCTGCTGGCGTGGCATCGTTTAACGGTAGAGTGGGCGCAGTTATCCCAACGAATGCAGATTATAACGGCGGTCAGGTTGTGTATAACGCTGGTGGCGGTATTTCGGCAACTAATGTTAACGCTGCTATTCTAGAAACTTATGGAGCAGCCACGGCTGATACAGGCTGGCAAATATTCTCATTAGCTGGAACCCCCACCGCTGGAGTACGTAACGGGTACAGAAGAAGAAACGGAATAGTGTATATCCAATTTTCTTACAATGGCGGGGCTAGATCGCAGTTTCAAACTATAGCTTCGGTGCCGGTAGGGTTTAGACCCTCAGAGGATATTGATTTTGTCGCAATGGATGGCAACGAAACAGGGACAGGCTCAGTTGTTTGTTCTATAAACACAAGCGGAAATGTTATTATTAGATCCCCTGGCACTCATTCTAATTTAAGTGGGCAGGCTTCATTCCCAATATAGGTGATTAAATGTTTAAATTAAGCAAGCGAAGCATAGAGAGGATGACCGGCGTTGATGATAACTTGGTTAAAATAGTTAAAAGAGCTATCGAAATAACGCCTATAGATTTTGGTGTCACTGAAGGACTAAGAACTAAAGAGCGGCAAAAGAAGCTAGTGGCAGATGGAAAAAGCAGAACAATGCGCAGTCGTCATTTAGTTGGCGAGGCTGTTGATGTGGTGGCTTATATTGGTAGCGATATATCATGGGATAAGAAATATTATCACCAGATAGCTGATGCTATGAAGCAAGCGGCTGAAGAACTGGATTTAAATATAACTTGGGGCGGGGATTGGCAAACCTTTTTCGATGGGTGCCACTTCCAGATTGAGGACTAACATGTTAAAGGACGCTAACGGCACAGTATCAGCAATGAGAGTAGGCTTTATAATATGCCTCGCTCTCGGCACTGTGCTGTGCTGTGCTGGCATTATTGCTGCATTCATATCAACACAAGGGGCAGAGACTATGATTGTCTCAGGGGCTGGTTTAATGTCCACCTCTGGCTTTTCTAAGTCGATCCAGAAAAGGTATGAGACATGATTAAGATTTATGCTGGAATTGCCGCGGCAGTTATTGCTTTTGGTGGTGGCTGGACTGTTCGAGATTGGTATCAAGCCAGTGTTGATTTAAAACAGGTCGAACTATTAGAGGAAATTAAAGAAGCACAAAGAGAACCCGCCAGATTAGTTGAAAAGAAAATTCAGGAGCTAAGAAAAAATGAGAAAACGATTGTCAAATGGCGTGTTAAAGTTGTCGAGCGCGATGTTTATAATTTTTCTTGCCTTGATACTGACGGGTTGCGGATCATCAAAGATCTCGCCGCCGGTCGTACAAGAAAACCTGCTAGTAAAGTGCCCTGATGAATTACCAGAACCTTTTGGTGACACTGGAAAGTATTGGTTAATAATGGCTGAGCATTGGGCTTTTCAATATCATGAGTGTCGTATTAGACAACATGGTTTAATCGATGCTTTGAATATAAAGAAAAAGGACTGATCCGTCGATTAAAGCAGGAATGGAGGCCTGCACAGTCCCTTTGAGATTTAATAATAACCCGCCAAGCCTTAACACTAGCTGAACGGGTTTAGTTATTATTTGTTAATTTCCATTAAGCCCTTCACCGTTTTTAGCGTGCCACTGGTTGTGATGGGCTGCACAAAGCCACCTAACGTCAAGAGCTTTGCTGTAGTCATCATGGTGAGCGCTAGCAGGAGAGACCCCGCATATCTCACAAGGCTTGCAAGTAAGGTCTCCTATTTTTATAGCGTAAGCTACTTTTCCGTGAGCTCTATACTTGTTAGGATTTTTTTCTCTGTAATTTTTTGTAATCTCATAAACCTTTTCCTTATTGTTTGCCGCCCATTTTGCTTTCGCTCGCTTTGTTGACTCTATTCCAGCGTCTGTTTTTGCATACTCCTCTCTAGCCTTTACTCTTTTAGGGTTATTGGCTCGAGCTTTGTCATACCTTCTTTGGCATATTTTGCACTTAGCCGACAATCCGTCTTTTGATGCTTTCCTAATATAGAATTCCAATTTTGATCTTTCTTTTTTGCATGAGCTACACTGTTTCATTTTATCACCTCAAAGCAAGCATAGCTCACAGTAAAAGGAATATCAAATCAAAATGGAATATCATCCGAAAAATCATCAAAGTTTGGCGCTGGTTGTTGTTGATAACCTTGCCCATTCTTGAATTGATCAGACTGCGGTGCTTGATGCTGCTGCGGTGCTGGTTGTCTATTTTGTTGTGGCGCTTGTCTAGGTTGCTGCCGTTGCGGAGCCTGTCTTTGCTGTTGCTGTTGTGGCGCTTGTCGCTGCTGCTGAGGCTGAGTATCGTTCCAGAATATAGTAGCATTACCTAGTATATTTCCCTCTGCTTCACCCTGTGCAACGTCTTGCTTGATCATGCCGTTATCGCCGTACTGACCTATATTGTCAATATCAATAAAGGCAACAGCATCAAGATAGACGCCTTTCTGCCCTTGAAACATTTGTGATTTATCAATCTTGCTAACATTTATTTTTAATTTTACGCCAATTTTCATTTTAATAATCCTAGTAAGAAATAGTTGTGTGTGGTATTTCGCGCTTAGCCATAGCTATGACTATGTTTTTTGCCTGCTCTTTAGTTGCGTCAGAAGCCTCCATAATTGCTTTAACTATTGCGTTGTTAATTTTTGATTTATGAGTCTTGTTAGCCTCGCGTGCTTCAGCTTGTCGTTTAGCTTCTGCTGCTTCATCAGCTATACGTTGACGCTCATTTGCTGCTGATTGCTCTGCTGCTTCAATACGGCGCTTTTCTGATAACTCGGCTGCATCTTTAGTTGCTTTATCTGCTGCTGCTTTATCGTCAATAGCTTTCTGCTCTAAACGTGCTTTTTCGTTAGCTGAATTGATAGCTTCTTTTTTGCGCAACTCTTCAGCATCTATTGAATCCTGCTTGGCTTTGGCGTCGGAATCAATCACGGCTTGCTGTGCTTCTTTAGCTTGGCGCTCTGCATTAGCTATAATTTCAGCAGCTTCATTTTCAGCAGCCAGCTTAGCTTCAGCTTTAATTCTGTCGTCACGCTCATTTTGTAACTGTTCTTGCTCGAGCCTATCAGCTTCCGCCTGCTCTTCAGCGGCGATGCGAGCTGCCTCAATCTTATCGATAGCATTTTGAAGGCTAGCAACTCCTTCTGTTTTTGTTTTAAATGCGCTTAACTCATATTCCCCAAACACCTCTCTGTTAATGTCAGTGGTGTTTAACTCTATAATGGAGTTAGATAGCTGATTAACTGGCTTTGGCTCACCGTAGGCGTCTAAGGTGCTGCATAACACTTTAACGTGATCATACCTAGCAAGTCGTTGCGCTTCGATTTCTTTTTGCTGGGCTTCATACTGATCAAGCGGAGCTCTAACCTTGTCGCGCAATTCGTCAAGATATTCTCTACAACGCTTGCGCTCGTTATCAACTATTTTAGCTTTGTTTTTTGATTCCGCGTTTAGCTCTTTGCCAAGTCCATCAAGAAACGTTTTAGAGCGAGCGACCTTTCTAGCCATAGATCCAATAGCTTTGCGCCCTTTGTCGGTCGATATATCACCCTCAAACTTGTTAGCTTCATCTGTTATCTGCTGTAAATACGGCTCTAGACCTTTATCAACAAATACATCGCCTGCAGTTACTAGAGAAAGACTTTCCATTGATATGATTTGATTGTTCATGATGCTACCCCATTACTTTCTAATTTTAGTTTCATTTCGTCTTTAGCTTTATTTAAGCGCGTGATTTGCTCGAGATCATTTCTCATCTTTGAGCGCCTAAAGTATTCTGTATATGTAGTTTGAAGATCATTTAAAGATTGTGCTTTTTTGATTAGCTCGATCTCGTTCACACACTTATCTTGATACTCTTTGGTTTGCTGTAATTTTTCTGATATTTTATCATCAGCGTTTTCTATTAACTTTTCAGATTTGACCATGGATACATATTCATCATCATCAAACTGCCCCATAAATACATCAGCACTGAAACCAAGCTTAGACAGGGCTTTTGACATAGTGTTTGTCTCGGCTTTCTTTGCAAAATCAGCATCTACTTTACTACCGGTCATAACAGACCAAGAATTCATAATAGGAAATGCTGCTCTATTTCCATCGTTAATATAAAAAAACACAGCTTTTACTAATACCAGCTTAAGAAGATCAAGCTGGCTATAATCGAACTCTATTGACTCAAAACCAAACCCTACACCGTACGGGCCAAATTTAGTGGTAGCCTCTCTAAGCTGGTATTGAGGAGATATAGAAGTATATCCGCCGCGCTGTGTTACTTTTTTTGTGTACTTTGGATCTGTTTTACAAACACTACTCCAAATATTCATATTGCTCATAATTTACCCCTAATCTTCTTTTAATAAATTATCGACATAATTATCAATGTCGTATTTTTCTTGCCATTTTTTGGCTGCTTCTACCTCTGCGCATGATTCGCATTCATGGCTTTCTATCTCGTGCTTGCAGATAGGACATACACTAACCTTATCCACCTTTATGACTCCTTAATATAATAATAAACTACAGTTTGAGTTCTGAATTCTCCTGGCACTACTAGCGCGACAAACTCAAAGTAAAATTCAAAACAATCTTTAGTTTTTTCTTTAAGAACCGTTAAAATCTCACTACCAGTATTGCTAAATAGTATTTCATGACTTTCTGTAGAAATATTATTATCTCTAGCTATCGATTGAACAGCAGTCTCAGAGTAGCTAACCTCGTCCTTTATAAGACAAGGATCAGAAATAACAATCTTTCCTTTGTTGAATCTAGATTTAGATTTGAAAACAAACGATCTGTATAATTGACTCATAGTAACCCCTGTTAATTTCAGTCAATAATACCAAGGTGAAGCTTAACGATTGCTTAATAAATCTTTATGCTTGGCTTTTAATCCATTTAATTTTGCTTCAGATACTTCGATCTCACGCGCAATGCATTCAGCCTCAGTAAGCTTTAATAATTCAACGTCAAACTTAGGTATATTTAGATCTACCATAAGTATGCATACATTATGAACAGTGTATAAATCGTTGGTTTCAAGCATATCCGAGCTAACTTTCTCCTCAAACTCGCCAGTACCATACTTGATCATCTGTACATATAGCTTAGTTTTAGTGCTCATGATTCTTTCTCCAATAGTTCAGGATTTTCTAGTTTATTTCCGATAACAGTTAAGCGGCCATATTTAAAAGCGTCAACCTCATGGTCATCAACACAAAAAGCACCATCTTCAAAATGAAAAGCGCCAATACATTCTATTTCTGGTAAGTAAAAATCAGAACTAACAATATCACCTTCAAATATTTCATTTCCCTTGTCATCAGATCGGCCAATATATTGACCAACACTTTCTTCTTTAACATAAACTCTACTTGTAATATTAAACCAGCCACCATTACCAAACGAGCTGGTAACTATCCAATGCTTAGTATGCTGCGCTTCCATATGCTTTATAAATTGATTAGTGGTTACTAAGCTTCCAATAACCCATTCACCTTTTGTGGTCATGCCGCGACACTTAATTTCTCTCATTATCCCGCCCCTGTTGATTGATTTAGTAGAGCCACTATAAACATAAACCACCCCACTGTAAATATCTTTCTAATATTAATTATGTATTTTATTTGTATCAGAATAGTGTTAGTATTATCGAAATCAAACGGAGTAATAACATGTACAAAATAGCAAATGCACGTATAACAGAAGCCGATCACGAGTGGCTAAAAGCACAGAAAAAGAAGGACGCTAGATTCAAGCAAATTGACTTCATGGGCGATGCAATAGCGGTAGCAATTCAGAAAGCAAAGAAGGGGAATAACTAAATGAGCAACTTAAGCACAGCAGAAATAACATTTGCCGAGGATAACCACTGGAACAGATCAGAGCATTTACCACCAACTAACACTAGATTAAGAATAAAGCTTAACGATGGCCAGATAGTCGACGGTATACGCAACACTCATGTTAAGAACCGCAAGGGCAATCTTGGATATTACATGGATTCATTTGGTAAGCTGGATCTAATACCGGAAGGCGAGATACAAGGTTGGCAATACGTTTAACTGTGACATGTCACGATAATTAAAAGGATAATATTATGATTATTATAGCGCCATTAGGAAATGGGTATGAATTAGCAGTTGTTTGCACTTCTATTGCTGGTGCATTCTTTTCATCTTTAGCAATTATGATGGTAATAGAAAAGCATTCAGATCCATCGGCTGTTATATGGTTTGCCTTATTTTTGGTTTATCTTATAGCTCTTGGATGGTTAGCTACATACTCAATGACTTATGTAATAATTTATACAGTATTATCTTTATTTATATCACACAAAATAACAGACTAATAAACCCCTCTAAAACAAAGCCCCTTAACTCGGGGCTGCTTTTCAATCTTTGTACACTATCAAACTAATACCTTTCATTTCGAAAAGCTTCTTACACTTGTTCATTTCTGGATATGAAAAGTAGTACTCATCATCTAGAATAAAACCTTCAGCCTTTAATCTATTGCCAGCATCTAAACAAAAGCTATGCGTGTTAGCTGCCTGGTTATGCCGTGCCATTAGATCAGCATCACGTTTAATTGCTTTCTGTCTGGCTGTGCAAGATCCATCATCACCGAATGGCATGATTATCGTTGCTCTAATAGCGTTGCCTTTGTTGCCGATACCGTTATTTGATCCTGTTATATCTGCTTTTGTATAAACAGTATCTAATATTAATTGATTGTTAGCACAGGTAGCCGATTGATAACCTACTGTGCTAAGACTTGGTAGAACATCCCCGCCACCAAAAGACATAGGGTTAACAGAAGTAACACTATTAGAATACGCTGCTTGAGAGTTTGATACTTGCGTTGCAGTGCCAGCAAATGCAGGCAGTGAGATAAACGCGACTAGAAGTAAGTGTTTCATATAGGCCCCTTAAAAAGCCCCCGCAGGAGCTTAGTCGATTACTGAACGTAAGCTACGAACTTATTCCAACCATTAACGCCAGTGGTGTAACTGTTGTTATTCAGGCGAACAGTAGCATTAGTCTTGACCACTTCGCGAGAATCCCCAACATGACTACCCGCTAATGAAATATTAACATCAGTGACAGAACGACCGCGCTCATGGGTAACGGAACGATCATGTGATTGTGAAGATTCGACACCGCCACCAATAGACGCTTCATAGCCAGTAGCAAGACCGCCAATAATAGAACCAGCACCAACACTGCCGCTACCTGAAACGCCCGAACCGCTACCGTATTGATCAAGGTAAGTTGTTTTAAGCGTTCGCTCTCTGAATGTACCTTGTGAGCGCTGGCCTAATGCATCAGTCGCATCAATATGCCGATGGGAAAGCTGTTTAGTCACTTGTGTACCTTGGACAGTGTAAGAACTATCACTAAGGGTTGCGCTTGTGCCAAAGGAACGTTGTGTTGAGATTTCGAACGCCATAGCAGGCAGCGCAAACAGCGAAATCATTAGCAAGGTTAGAAACTTTTTCATTGGTAGTACTCCATGGATTAGCATGTAAATTCATGCCGGCACATTCTAACACGTTTATTAATAGGTATAAAATACTTGGAATATAGCGTTGACTTATGCTCATAATAATATAATAATATGGGCATACACAATCAAATCAAGGACACAAAATGACAACTGAGATACAACATGAAATAGCTATGGATGTTTATACTTTAGATCCATCAAAGCTAGCAGTGATATTCCCAGCAAAAGTACATAACCGTATCAAGGATATTTGCGATGCAACAGGGGCTAACAAATCAGATGTAGCAAGAGCCGCTATTTTAGCTGGGATAGATCAGTTAGATTTAGCAGTTACTGAAAACGGGATGTTAAATTTAAAAGGCTGGATAGCAGCATTAAACGGAAAGGTTAAATAATATGAAACTAAAGCGATATAGAGATAATAATTCAGCATGTATTGAAGATGAAAAAGGCCGCTATTGTCTGAGTGAAGATGTTGAGAAGCTAGAAGAAGAAAACGAAGGATGGATCAGTATAGAAGAAAGATTGCCAGAATATAGCGGCGAGTATATTTGCGCTCTGTTTAAAAGAGACTTTTCAGAAGTCATAGCATTTACAGTTGGGGATGAATTTGAATCCCATTTATGGAATGATTCAGGCCCATTGTTGGTTGGTAGGTGTCCTGATTATCACAAAATGTCAGAAGACGAGATCATTTATCGCGAAAAGCTTGGGAGAGTAACCCACTGGCGAATAATACCATCACCTCCAAAAGCACAATAAATAAGCCCCTGCACTAACAGAGGCTAATCACAAATCAAATCAACAGAGAGATTATAACATGATTAAAATTAACGACAAATTCAGCACAGAAAAAGATAAGTATCAGTGGTTGCTACATGAGCTTAACGATGGCGTAAGCAAGACAGGTGAAGCGATCAAAACAACCCGCACAACTTATCACCCTAGTCTTAAAATGGTCTGTAGAGCAATAGCAGACCGTCAAGCTGGCGAGTGTGAATCTGTGAAAGAAATCTTAACAGAGCTTGATAATTTTGCCTGTTCTTTGGAAATGATTTTCGACGGGCGAGAGGTTGAGCTAAATGAAATGGTTTAAACACGATAGCAGTGCGCACATTGATACCCGCATTAAAAAGGTTAAACACAAATATGGGATCGTAGGCTATGGCCTTTACTGGTATTGCATCGAATTAATAGCAATGAGCGTTGATGGCAAAAACATTAGCTTTGAGCTTGAAGACGATGCAGAAGTGATCGCATTAGAGTGGAGCCTTGACCAACTTAAGGTTCAAGAAATAATGATGTACATGGTTGATATAGGATTATTTGAAAGCTCAGATGGCCGTATTACGTGCCTTAAGCTAGCTAAACGCCTTGATGATACCAATAGCAAAAACCCTGAAATACGGAAAATGTTAGCAAGTATTAATAGTAAATCACTCGGACATACTCCGAATAACTCCGAACAACTCCGCACAGAAGAGATTAGATTAGATAAGAATAGATTAGAACTTAAACCCCTTGTCGACAAGGAAAAGAACTTGCCAACGCCTTACGTTAAAATTAAAGATTCTTACAATGAATTAATCGGTGATGACTTTCCAAAATGCCAAGCATTAAGCACAAAACGAAAAACAGTGTTAAAAAAGTTTTGGACGATCTTAGGAAAGGATCTGGAAAAAGTTGAAAGTTACTTTTCATTTTTCGCCAAGCATGCGACTCCTCATCAACGAGGGGCTAATGGCTGGACTGCTGACATTGAATTTATTTGCCGTGAAGAAACGGTTGTTAAGATGCGAGAAATAAGAACATGAATGATTACAGTGATTACCCAGAACTTGAAGCACAGCGTAAATTCTATTCTATCGACTCAGAACAGACAATAATCGGATCTATCTTGATGGCCCCTGAATGCATCTATGAAGCGATTAATCTCAAACCTAGCTCTATGTATGACCCAAGGCACAAAATGATCGTAGAGGCTTGTTTAGCGCTGTCTAATGATAACAAGCCGATAGATGTGGTTATCGTTTCTGAATATTTCGAGCAAAGAGGGCAAATAGATCAAATTGGCGGCATTGGCTACTTGATCGACATTGCTAAAAACACCGCATCAATTTCAAACATCAATGCGCATATTCGAGTAGTTAACGACAGGGCCAAAGAGAGAGCTATTTTAGAAGCCTCTATGCTAATGCGCGATGTTATGCACCAGCCAGACTTAACAACCGACGAGAGGATTGGAGAAACGCAAAGAATAGTGCAAGAAGCATTAGGGGATGACGAAACAAAAAGCCAGAGCGTGGGCGTTAAAGAAGTCTTAAAAGAATACATCGAAGATTTAGATTTTAGGTTTAACAATGATGCTGTTCTTGGGGTTATGACAGGGCTTAAAGACATAGATATGAGATTGCAAGGCTTAAAGGATTCAGAGTTATACGTTATTGCTGGAAGGCCAGGAAGCGGGAAATCGACTTACGCGACCACTATAATGCTAAACGCAGCAAGAGCCAAAACTAGATGCTTTTTCGCGAGTCTCGAGATGCCCCGTAAACAGCTGATGCAAAGAATGCTTGCTGCAACTGCTAGCGTGACAATGAATAGCTTAAAAGACGCCTCAGCTCTACAGACACATCCGTCAAACATTACTAACGGCGCATTCTTAATTAAAGATATGCCAATCGAAATTGATGATAACGCAAGCACTGATATAGCAGATCTTTGTAATCGAGTTAGAACGTATAAACGCAGAGAAGGGTTAGATGTGTTGTTTATTGATTATCTTCAGCTGATGAAAGACAGAACAATAAAAGATAATTTGCGTTTAGAAATAACTAGCATAATGGAAAAATTAAAAGCTTTAGCAAAAGATTTAAAAATACCGATAGTTATCTTGGCTCAAGTAAACAGAAAATGCGAAGACAGAAGCGATAAACGGCCGTGGAATAGCGATCTAGCAGAATCAGGAGCAATCGAAGCAACTGCAGATGTAATCCAGTTTATTTATCGCGATGAGTACTATGAGCCAGATACCCATGCAAAAGGGATTGTAGAAGTTATTACTCGTAAATTTCGAGACGGAGAAGCCGGGGTTGACTATTGTAATTTTATAGGCGCAAAAAACCAGATTAAAGACTTAGATCATGCCTACTCGCCACCAGCCCAAGAGAAAAAACAATACAAAGACAGAGGGTTTTAACATGATTACTCAAAAAACTCTTAAAGAAGAGCTGGAATACTCATCAGAAACAGGAAAATTCAACAGAACAAAAGCAAAGTTCGGAGTTACTTTAGGAAAGCCAGCGGGGTGTATCTGCAGCACTGGATATTTAAGAATAAAGATAAACGGCAAGAAGCACCAAGCTCATCGTCTCGCATGGCTTTATGTTTATGGAGAAATGCCTCCTGAAGATATTGACCACATAAACCATATAAGAACAGATAATAGAATAAAAAATTTACGCCTTGCGACAAGAGAGGACAACACTAGAAACATAACCATGAGAAAAGATAATCAATCTGGATTTAACGGGGTTAGCTTTAAGGGGCATGCTTGGGATGCCTTTATTAGCGTTGACAGAAAAAACAAGCATCTAGGAAGATATTACTCAAAAATAGATGCAATAGCCGCGCGCATTAGGGCAAATAAAAAATACGGATACCATAAAAACCACGGAGTTAAATAATGCTTCACATACGATTCGACCGACAAAACCGAGTAGTAGGGCACTGGGGCGCAATCGGACTCGACGCCGCAGAGTTAACGCTAGATTTCATTAACGCCAATAAGAACCGTGGAGCAGTTCGCACAAAGACAAACGAGAACATAGCCGCTAATATTAAATCAATGAAGGAATTAAAGGGATAGTATGAGCGAATATAAAATGTGTAATTCTATGGTAGGTGCTATTTCTTCAAACATGGCTAGAAGCTTAAACGAAAAGCTTGAGGGAGTTGTGACACAAGCGATAACTAAATCTATTGGCAATATGTGGAATGTTGAAGAAATGAAAGGGCGGCTTATGATTCAAGAAATAGAAAGCGACCCCGAAAAGAAATCAACCTATTTTCTAGATGGAAATCCAATATTAGAAGTTTACCCTACTTCTTTGCTTGCTGCTGAATCTGGAATGATGGCTACAAATTTTACGGCAAGTTTCAAATATAGATTTTTAAACTAACCCATTCAGCAACCATTAAGCCTCAACAGGTTAGTGTGTAGTAAATAACTAAGGGGATAAGATTATGCTTGGATTAGTATTCGAAAAAGTAATAGATCAAGGACAGATAGGCGAAGGTGATCATTTAATAATGCATACAGGCGCTGGAATTATTACAGCAGTAGCTAGAGAAGTTATTAATAACGAATATGAACACGATGTATACGGCGAAGAGATTGTATATAACCGAAGCAAGAATCATTACTTTATAACTAGCATGGTTGTTAGGGGTGAGTCTTGGGTTAAAGAAGTTTATGTCGCTAAAATTAAGGAGAATGAATCATGAATAACGACACACAGCAACGATTTAAAAGTTTTGTAATTAACGCACATTATCAGCCAGCATCAACAAAGCATCTAAAAGAGCGATTCGAGCCAAGCAAAAGAAAGCATAGAATAAGGATCGCTATCGAAAAGCATCAAGAGTTGGTAGCGTTGAATAAGGAAATGGAGGGTAGTTATAGTGAGCATTGAAAATGTACTAAGCTTGTTTGATGGAATGAGCTGCGGAAGAATTGCTTTAGACCGCGCAGGAATAAAAGTAAATAATTACTATGCAAGCGAGTTAGACAAGTATGCCATAACAGTAACGCAAGCTAACTGGCCTGAAACGGTTCAGCTTGGCGATGTAACAAAGTGGCGCGAGTGGTCTATTGATTGGGCTAGTATTGATTTATTGATTGGTGGCAGTCCTTGCCAGGGGTTTAGCTTTGCAGGTAAGCAGCTAGCTTTTGACGATCCAAGAAGCGCGCTATTTTTTGAGTACCTTAATATTTTAAATCACATCAAGACTGTTAATCCAAATGTTAAGTTTTTACTGGAAAACGTGAAGATGAAAAAAGAATACCTCGAAGTAATTTCATCGATGTTAAAAGTTGAGCCTGTGTTTATCAATAGCGCATTAGTTAGCGCTCAGAATAGACAGCGCTATTATTGGGCTAACTGGGACTTTGCACAACCAGAAGATAAAGGTGTAGTGATGGCCGATATTATAGAAAGCCCGCCGACAAGCGTCACGATAATGAGTGATAAATTCACTAAAAGACAAGAAGGGCGAAAGTGCCTAGTTTCAAAGCCAAAAGCCAAAGCTGTTAGTTTCTCGGCTATGGAATATGTAAAGAATGGCAGGCAGGGCGATTATATAAAGTGTACAGATACAGGCGACCAATTAGTTTTTTCGCACCCTGCTAGTATTGTTGGTCGTCGTATTAACGAGAAAGGTGTTCGTGACGATTACAACAAAGACGTGCCAATAACGCAGTGCCTACAAGTAAAGCATAACCCTGAAAAAACTGGATGTATCACTACTGTTCAAAAAGACAACGTTATAGCATCAGTGACGCCGGGTAGGTATGTGGACGTTTATGGAGCTATGACCGAGGGCTTGCAATATAGAAAACTAACACCTGTCGAAGTAGAACGCCTGCAAACAGTACCAGATAATTACACTAACCACGTATCAAACACCCAGCGCTATAAGATGCTCGGAAATGGATGGACGGTTGAAGTAATAGCTCATATATTTAAGGGTATAGCATGACAGAGCAAGTCATTAACAGCCTCCAATCACTGGAGGCTTACAAACAACATTTAGATGCACAGTTTGAAAAGCACAAGTATTTGCGAGTGGATATGAAAACGGGCAAGCAGCGTAGTTTAACCCAGAATGCAGCGCTACACCTCTACTGCACTCACGTATCGGATATGCTGAACGATGGCGGAAAAGACTTTAGAGCTATGATCAAGCAGGGTGTTGATGTTCCCTGGACACCAGAGCTAGTCAAAGATTATATGTGGCGGCCAATACAGAAACTTGTGACGGGTCACGATTCATCAGTTAAGCCAGAACGCCACCAGTACGGCGAAATATACGACGTATTAAACCGGCACTTAAGCGATAAGCATGATTTATTCATCCCGTGGCCAAGTAAAGATAGATGATTAAGCCACCGTTCAGTTAACAGCAAGTACAATGAATAACAATTAAAAAGGGGTAGGTTATGAAAATGTCAGAAGAGTTTGATTTGCCAGTTAATCATACTGGAAAAGTTTTCGACGACTACGGGAGAAGTTATCAAGAATTAAATGATAATAATGGAGATGAAATATTTGGCGAAGGTAGATCCGTAAGCTTTGAAGAGGCTAGATATATAGCTCATGCCATTAACAACCATGATGAATTAGTCGAGGCATTGGAAGAGCTACTATTTTTGTGCGAAGGAGAAAAAAACCCGCCAACAGAAGTGATTAGAGCTAGAGCAGTACTAGCCAAATCAAAAGGAGAATAACTATGTTGTTATATGGATTTTACGTAGGATTATTTGTAGTTGCAGTATTAGGAGCGTTTTGTGCAGCTGCAGGTTGTTTATACGTATGTGGCAGTGATCAAACTAAAGCAGATATGAGGAATGAATGGTGAGTGAATTAAAGCCAGTATTAAGAGTTCAAGTTAACAAGCATACGAAACAGCGTTACGTCGATCAGTCTAACGATTTAATGCAATATTTAACAAAAGGCACGACACTTTACGCCATACCAGAGGGTTACACCATTGTGCCGACTGATCCGACTGACAATATACTAGACGCTATTTTTGAATGTCTTAATAGAACAGGAAGCACCGAAGAAGTTTACAAAGCAATGCTAGAAGCATCTAAGGGATAACTAATGGCTAAGAGCAGCAAGATAAGAAAATCAGCAAGGGGCGAAGATTGCTCCTTAAGGCTGGGTAATTGTTCTGGCAATGATACGGTTGTGCTAGCTCACATAGGCAAGAATAAAGGAATGGGTATAAAGTGCGCCGATTGGCTAGCGATTTATTGTTGCAATGATTGTCATATGCAAATCGACGGGCATAAGCCTAGCCAATTCAGCAAGATTGAGCTGGATTCAGAAAAGCTCAGAGCTCTTGAGGAAACGTTAGACAAGCTATTTAAAAAGGAGTTGTTATGCATAGGGTAAAGATTAAACCGCTGTCAGTTAACGGAGCATGGCAGGGAAAGCGATTCAAAACGCCAGCTTACAAGCAGTATGAAAAAGATATGATGTCATTGCTACCAAAGACGAAAATGCCAGAGGGAAAGTTTAACTTATATATTCAATTTGGCCTAAGCAGTAAGAATGCCGATGTTGATAACCCTGTTAAATGCTTTGTAGATTGCCTTCAAAAAAAATACGGATTCAATGACCGCAATATTTACGGAATGGTAATTGAAAAAGTAGATGTGAAAAAAGGTGATGAATTTATATGTTTCGAAACTAACGAGTACGAAGGTTAAGCCACCGTTCAGGAAGCTAGTTGTATTATAAAACACTAACTAAGGGGTAGATGATGAATATAAGAAAGAATATCAACGTGATTTTTGGTATCTATTTTGCAGGGTTTGTTTCCACAGCAGGCTATACGATAGCAGCAGGCATTAAAAACGGGGTTGAGTTAGCGGTTATTTGGCCGTTTGTTGTGCCTACATGGCTGATGAAACATTTGTTTTTAAGTATAGGAGTTGGATCGTAGATGATGGAATTAGAGAAAGGGGCAGCGGGGATTATTAACACTTGAAACAAGAGCAGTATCATTTTTATGGATGGTATTGAATACGTATATCTGGATATTGGGAGCGGAAGGGTTATTTGAGATCACTCTTAATTTAGGTGAACGAACTTTTGAGCACTCATTTATTTCGCATATAATTCAAGAAAGAGGAGAGCGAACTTCTTCGCTCACCTAAGCTCACTTACAGGCATATAAATAAGGATAACGGAAAACCTGTTTACATGTATTGCTATCTTTTATATAATATCTTAAACAAATATGAATGAGGCATAAATATGAATGAGCTTATCGAAATAAAGAAAGGAGAGCTTATTGTTTCTTCTGTTGTAATCGCTAAAAAATTCAACAGAAGACATGCTGATATTATTGAATCTATAGAAACTTTAAGTTGTAGTGATGAATTTAGAAAAAACAATTTCATTAGCGCTTTGTACACAACCAACCAAAACAAACAGCATGACTCGGTAGATATAACCCGTGATGGATTTGCTTTTTTGGTCATGGGTTTTAAAGGGAAAAAGGCTGGCGAATGGAAAGAGAAATACATAGCCGCTTTTAACCAGATGGAAAAAGCACTACTTCAGCAAGCTAAGAATGGCGAAGATAGTGAATGGTTAAGAGTGCGCATTCAATCTAAAGAAACCCGCCTTATGCAAACAGACGTTATTAAAGAGTTTGTCGAATACGCTACCAATCAAGGCAGCAAGTCAGCTAAGTTTTATTATAAGCATTATACAAACGCAACCTATAAAGCCCTCGGATTAATCCAGCACAAAAAGCCTAAGCTAAAAGATACTCTTAATGGCATGGAATTATCACAGCTAATGGTTGCTGAGCACGTAGCCAAGAAATCAATTAAGAAGCATATGGATGAAGGCGTGCACTACAAAGAAGTATTCACTCTCGTTAAACAGGATCTATTAGCCCTAAGTGAAACATTAATGATAGGGCCATAAAGATATCTAATGATCTCTTATACCCAAAATAAACTAAAGGAATAATATTATGAAGAAACCTAACCAAACTATATTTGATCTAATTGAGATAGGCACGATTCACGGATTATTTATAGAGCAAAAGCAAACAGGTAGCGAATCATCAGATACCTTTTGTAAGATTACGGGGCGTCGAGGCGAATGCGGTGGTAAATGGTCTAGTTATAAAAGTTATCTAGATGTACAGCCGGATTGGTGTAGCGTTGCTAGTGTTAGAAATGAATATGTAAAGATGGCTACAGATTGGCTTGTATATGAAAAAGAAAACGAGATTGAATTAAAAGAATACATAAGACTTAAAGAAATATTCGGCTAATCCATTCACCATAGAGCATATAAGCAAAAGGGGTAATGTATGGCTGAAGTAGTAGATATATCAACACAGTTCAGATTACTACCAAAGAAAAAAGGTTACAAATGTAGATGCTCTAGAGTTCATATTGTAGAAAAATCAAGGATGATAGAGTGCAGGGATTGCGGAGCTGTTCAAGATCCTTATGACTACCTAATGAATATGGCAGAAACTCAAAACAGAGTAATGATAGAGCTTGATCATAGGCGTAGAGAGGTAGCTAAGCTGGGCGCAGAAATTCAAGAGTTAAAAAGAATTAAAGTTAATTTAAACGCACAAGTCAGAAGAAAGCAGAAAGTTATTAATTGGTCATAATCCATTCAGCTAACGTTAATCACTATACAGATATACTAATAAAACAAATCAATAAGGGGGTTAATATGATTAAGCTAGGTAAGAAATTAAAAGTAACTGACATCAAAGAGCGTATGAAATTGCTGATTGATGGGGAAGTGTTTTATACAGTTGCTGGTGGAAAAATAGAGTTTGAAAGTAGCAATAAAAACTTTATGTTTGACGAAGAGCATTTTTGCCATGTAGATGACGAGAGTTTAAATGATCACTGGTTTTGCCCAGCCAAAACCTACACTATAAACGGCGTGGAACTGGTTGATGAGCGATTTGCAGGAATAGACTTGGAGTCCAGCAGAGACGGGTATATTTCGAATCCTTCTTGTAGTGAGTATTACAAGGAAGCAACTTATGATAAAGCGTATGACAAAATAGCTATCGAATTGTTAATGACAAGAAATCTTGTCCATCGCACAAAAGAAGCAGCAATCGCTCACACCCAAGCAATGATAAAGGTGCAATCATGAGTACTAAACAATACCCATTCATGACAGAAGATCAATCAATAGAATGGGACCGATTGGTCGAAGAAGCTTACAGGCCGATTAAAGCAGATAGCTATAGTGGCATTGAAGTACATCGCGATCTTATACATTCAATCAGCGTTAACCTAACCAACACTGAAGCACTTCAAAACGAAGTAATAGAGTTACGCGTAAAGATGCATAAAATCATCACACAGAGCGCAGAATTACATCAAACGGCTATGGATGCCTATAACGGTATCGAGGGAATGAAATTATGAGCTATCCAATTAACAACAAATGGTGGAAAAACCCGAATGCTTTGTACAGAGCAAAAAGCAGCTTTGAAGATTCCGTATGGGTTGAGCGTAAGCACAAAAGAGCATTGCTTGCTTATGTCAGTCAGGTAGGTGTAAGTTGTATGTTTGAACAACGCTACACAGACCAGCAAATAGCGTTATTGCAAAAGGATGAAAGGTGGATTGTTTGGACTGCTGGCGATGGCGAGCCTTATGCCGGTGAAAAATTAATGATCGATATTAAAACATCAGGCGAGCAGGATCTAGATATATGTCTAGATTCAATATTTACTGGGGAATCGATGTGCTGGGATGCTGATAGCGCTGTTATAGCCTACCGCCTAACAACAAACGACCTTTACATAGAAGGTAAGCGTATTGTGTTGGGTGAGGGGGATTGGATTGATGTTATGTCATTATCTACCGAAGAGATTAAAAGAGTATCAATTGCCGACAGTTGGAATACGGAATACAACTTTTTGACTATTGGTCGAGTAACAGAAGGCGATGGCCGCCAACTAACCCTAGCTCAAGTACTCAACGCTAAGAACGCTAAGAGTGATGTCAGCAAAGTATTCGATACAATTTTATATGATGGGTCTAAAAAAGGTCACATTATCAAGAATGACATCAGCGGCATGGTTGATTGTCACGAGAATGACACACCAGAACCAGAGTGCAACAATGTAATAGACTTTGCTACAAAAGTTTTACACGGAAATCAAGCGCATAAGCACTGGCTTTTAACTGCTGCTCGCTGTTATGTGAAAGGGGAAGAGCTTCCAGAAGTAGACACGGCTAAAACAGCACCAGAGCCAGAGTATATGCCAAAGGTGGGGGAAGTGTGCGAAGTTAAATGGAAGAGTGATAGTTGGACGGGCAGACCTCTTAATATCATAGCAATATTTGAGGGTGAATTCTGGGCAAAGTTAAGCGGTAATGAATACGCTAATATATACCAGATTCGACGGTTTGATTTCCGCCCTATCCAAACACCAAGAGAGCGAGTGATAGAAAAAGCTCTAGATATATTCGAAAAAGCAGCATGTAAGCAAACTTACAGTATGCAAGCTGGGTTCGAAGCTTTGCACGACGCTGGAATACTGATAGAAGGGGGT
>TARA_R110000850_G_scaffold154656_13_pt1 | contig 21818 bp, 16 predicted proteins | sample TARA_R110000850 | Tara Oceans TARA_R110000850 (sample SAMEA4397586) | marine metagenome | biome: Polar Biome; feature: [SRF] surface water layer (ENVO:00010504); material: water (ENVO:00002006), including particulate matter (ENVO:01000060) such as... | depth 5 m | reverse complement strand
CACCGGGCCGCAGTGGCCGCCCCGCCTCAATGACTTCATCTCCACTGACCAGAACGCGGATACGCGGCGCACGCTGAACCTTCACCGTCGCGACACCCGCCATGCCGAGCATCGCCAGATGACCTGCATTGAGCCGCCGCCCCGGATCGATCAAATGCGCGCCCTTACTGAGTTCTTCACCCTGCCTGCGAAGGTCATGACCAACAGGAATATTGCGGTCGATCACCACGTGTGCATCGTCGCGCTGTACCCACTCCTGTCGCACCACGGCGTTGGCACCGTTGGGAATGATGCCGCCGGTATAAATCCGGCAGGCATGCCCCGCCTTCAGAACCGGCACCGAATCATGTGCGCCTGCCGCAATTGTTTGCGCCAGCGGTAGTCGTGCCGGCAAGCGCGTCGTGTCCGCCGCATTCAGGGCGTAGCCGTCCATCGCGCTCTGGTCAAAAGGCGGCAGATCACACTGGGACGTCAGGGGTGCAGCCGTCACCCGGTTCAAGGCCTGCGCAAGCTCAAGCGCGACCTCCGGCAGCTTTGGACAGGCATGTTCGATCAGGGCGTACGCCTGATCAATCTCCACCAGACTCACTCGTAGCCGCCTTCATGGGGACGCAAGGTGCGGCACACCTCCAGCAAATGAATCAACCCGGGTAATACCGCTGACAGAGTTTCTTCTGCACCGCGCCGCGAACCGGGAAAGGTCGCAACAAAGCTGTTGCCGATCAGGCCTGCGACGCCTCGCGACAACATGGCATAGGGCGTACGTGATTGTCCGAAGCCGCGCGCCGCTTCCATGAACCCGGGCAATGGCGTCGTCAGCAGCGGTTCCACCACATCTACCGTGCAATCTCTCGGTCCCAGGCCAGTGCCGCCGACCGTAATGACGCAATCCGTTTTCTGGGCGACGAAATGCTGTACGCGTGCAGAAATCTGATCAGCCTCGTCGGGCAGCACCTCGTAAGCGCTGATTTCGAATCCGGCTTCCATCAGCCGATCACGCACCGATGCGCCTGCAGTGTCCGGCTTCTTGCCCGCCGCCACGGTGTCAGACATGACAATGATTGCCGCGCTCATGCCCTTGGCCTTGCGCGAATACTGAGATTTGCCGCCTTTCTTCTTGACCAGATGAATACCGCCAATCAGCATCTGATCGGCGCGGGCATGTGCCTTGAGCATGTCGTAGACCGTCAGACCGGCAACCGATACCGCTGTCAGCGCCTCCATTTCGACACCCGTGGACGACACCGTTTCCACTTCTGCGGCAAGGGCGATCCCGTCTTCCTGCACGGTGGCGGTGACTTCGGCGCGCAGCACGCCGATCGGATGGCAATGCGGCAGCAGATCTGGAGTTCGCTTGACCGCCATCAGGCCGGCCAGGCGCGCGGCTTCGCGTACATCACCCTTCTGGACACTGCCCTCACGCACGCAGGCCAGAGCCTCCGGCGGCAGCTTGACGAAGCCTTCGGCCCTAGCCGTTCGCAATGTGGTGGGCTTGAGCGTGATGTCACGCATCGTAGGTTTCTCCTTCCGGCGCGATGCAGCAGCCCTCGACGAAGGTGCTGCTGCCATCCGGATAAAACTCCTCTTTCCAGATTGGCGCGCGATGCTTGGTGGCATCCACGGCGTAGCGCAGCGCGGCAAACGCCTCGGCGCGGTGGGCCGAGCGTACGACGGCAATGATGGCCGTCTCGCCTATGCCCAAACGACCAATGCGGTGCTGCACGCGGCACACCGGCACATCAAATTTCTGTCGGGTCTCGGCTTCCACATCACAGACAATTTTTTCCGCCAGCGGAATATGCGAGGTGTACTCAAGGCCGGTAACGGCCTTGCCTTCATGATGATCGCGGACAGTGCCGCAAAAAATAGCGAGTGCGCCGCAATCGGCACGCTCGGTGTCGGCCAGCAATAAATCCAGTGACAAGGCCTGCGATTGAATCCTTGCCGCTTCAAGTTCGGGTGTGTCCTGCCCCATGAAATTGAGTCCTTTTCGTGTGCCATGCCTGATCAGCACTGCCGCCAGGGCTGTCGCCAATCAGGTGATTTCAGCCGCCGCTAACCGGCGGCAATGCGGCAAGCTGATCGCCGTCTTGCAACGTGTGTGTCAAGGGAACGATGTCAGTCCCGATGGAAAAGGCGCACTGCTCCACGCAGTGACAGATGCTGGCGTCCTGCGCCAGAACGCGCATCAGATCCGCAACTGTCGCGTCTTCCTCCACGACGACTTCCCGTCTTGTTTCCCCGGCGAGGCGCGCCAGCGCGCCCCAGAATTGCACTTCAATTTTCATGAATTGCGGAGCGTTGCGTCAGGGTTGCCTATGAGAAAATTTGCACGCACTGCATCAGCCTCCAAGGTGATGCATCGTGATGGGCCGCTCCACGTAGCCAGGTCGCAGGGCATACCCGGCTTCCTTGTGCCAGACGTGCTGGCGCACCCGTGCGGCGAGTTCTTCATCCGGAGCCCCATTGCGAAGTGGCGTTTTCAGATCGTGGCCCTGCTCCGAGAACAGGCAGGAGTACAGCGCGCCCGTTGCTGACAAGCGGATCCGATCGCAACTGGCGCAGAACGGCCGCGAAATGGTCGGGATGATGCCCAGCTGATACTTTCCGTCCAACTGGAAATACTGCGCAGGCTCAGCAGTGCGTGGAAGCTCATTGACCGAGAACTCTGTCCTCAGGCTGTCCACGATTTCATCCTGACGAATCACTTTTTCCTCGCTCCAGAAACCACGCCCGTCCAACGGCATGAATTCGATGAAACGCAGTGACATGTCTTCCTGCTTTGCCCAGCGAACCAGCGGCAGGACTTCATCGTCGTTGTAGCCGCGAATGACCACGGCGTTGAGCTTAGTCTTCAAACCTGCCTGACGCGCTGCTGACAAGCCTTGCAACACGGGCTCGACCCGCCCGTTGGTCATTTGCTTGAAACGCTCGGGTGTGATGCTGTCGATGCTGACATTGATATCGTCGAGACCGGCGTCACGCAGGTCCTGCGCCACCGGAGCCAGGCGCACCGCATTGCTGGTCATGGCGATGCGCTCCAATCCCAGAGAACGCAGCTCGTTAAGCTCGGACACAATTTCGATGACATCGCGCCTCAGCAGCGGCTCCCCACCGGTCAGTCGAATCTCGCGAATGCCGAGTTCGCTAACGAATAGACGAACCATCCTCACCAGTTCATCACGCCGCAGAATCTGCTCTCTGGGCAGCCACTTGGGGTGCTCAGGCATACAGTACAGACATTGCAGGTTGCAGCGATCAGTAAGGGAGACGCGCAGCTTGCGTTTGGTGCGCCCGCGAGCATCGCTGAGCGTACCGAATTGCGGTGGCTGGACAAGTGGCTGGTTCACCGGCCTATCTTAACGCTCTCAGGTCCGCAGGCGTATTGATGTTGCCTGGAGCATTGCCCTGGACCTCAATCCACTTGTGCCGCGTGAACCATCGGCGCGGAGCACGTTCCCCTCTTTCGAAGCACGCACGTGCGTCGGCGGCCAGATTCGTGCGCATCAGACAGAACGTGGGGTGAATGCCATCGATATCGGCCAGCACCGCGATATCGGCCCCGGTCTCCTCGACACGCTGCAAAAAGCGGTCAACCAGATCTGCCGGAACCTCCAGCGCGTCGCAGGGCACACAGACCAGCCACGGCTGACTTGCCTGCTCAAGCAAGCGAACCATGCCTGCCAAGGGGCCCTGATAGTCATCGGCCGTGTCATCGGTGAATACCGGATATCCGAGCCCGCGGTAGCGCTCTAGATTCCGATTGGCCGAAACAAGGACTTCAGAGACCTGGGGGCGAATGGCATCCAGCGTCCGTTCGATCAGCGAGCGCCCCCGATGCTCAATCCACCCCTTGTCCTGGCCGCCCATGCGCGAGGCGGCGCCGCCGGCAAGAATGCCAGCGCTCACTGGTCTCATGGATACGGGCCTGTTCATCGCCCAAGCCTAACGCGACAGACTCGTCTGTGGCAGGCTCCGAACTCAGGCCGGTGCCAGGGTCTGTGCGATCAGCGCTTTCAGTTCAGGCACACAAGATCCGCAATTGGTGCCGCACTTGAGCTTCCTGCCTAGCGCAGACGGGGTATGACAGCCCTGTTCGATGGCCTTTTCAATGGTCTTCTGTCCGACGCCAAAGCACGAGCAGACCGTCGCGCCGGTGTCTTCACCTGGCGAAAAGGGCTCGCCCACCAACAGCGCCATGCGGTCCACTTCTTCGAGGCTGGGTTTTCCGAACAGACTGGAAAGCCAGGCCCTGGACGGCAAATCCTGACGGGGCGAGACGAAGACGCAGGCCTCGATACGGTCATCTACCACCAGCGCAGCGCGATAAATGCCAGCACTTTGATCTTCGTACTCCAGCCAGTCCGCCGCCGGATCATCGGTGGCGACGCCCAACTGCCCCCTCGCCCATTCCGACCAAGGTTTGTCGATGCGACGTCCGGCCAACTCGTAACGCGCGAAGTCCTCGCCGGTAATGCGGGTCCACCAGGCTGCTTCTGCCATGGGCAAGCGGCTGCGACTGAAAGCAAAGCCATACCAAGACACAAGAAATGGCTCGACCTGAACTGGTGTGTGCTTGAATTCCGGCTCGCCCGACACCGGATCGACCACCGGATTGACCAGCGCCCCGACCCGGGCATCGGAAGCGAACTGTCCGTTCCAGTGAATCGGCACGAACACGTTTTTGCGCGACATCTGGCCAGACAGGCTGACCCGAACCACGCAACTGCCCCAGCGCGATCTCAGCCGCGCCAGTTCGCCCTCACGCACGCCACAGATGAGTGCGTCGTGCGGATGCATGTCCACGAATGGCTCAGAGACGTGCGTGGCCAGCTTGGGCGCAAGGCCAGTGCGCGTCATGGTGTGCCAATGATCACGGACACGGCCAGTGTTCAGCACAAAGGGAAAGTCATCACCGATCGCATGCTGAGGCAGACGCGGCGTGGTCGGCACGAAACAGCCTCGCTGATCAGCAGTCTGGAAACGCCCGTCGCTGAAGGGTGCGAGGGACATGCCCGCTGCTGAGCCCTTGCCCGCGGCGGGTACCGGCCAGCGAATAGGCTGCAGATCATCAAAATCGGTGCGATCCAAACCGACCAGACCGTCCAGATTCAGATATCGCGGCAGTGCATCCTCAGGACCGTTCTGATGGGCGGTGAGCCGCGCGTGCTCGTCAAAAATTTCATGCACAGATTCGTATGCAAAATGCTCCGCAAAGCCCATTCGGCACGCGACCTGGGACAGCGCCCACCAATCCGGCCTGGCTTCCCCGATGGCGGGCAGAAATGCGCGTTGCCGAGAGATACAACGCTCCGAGTTGGTCACCGTGCCATCTTTCTCGCCCCAACCCTGTGCTGGCAGCAGCACATGGGCAAATTCGCTGGTATCGGTGCGGGCCATCACATCGGAGACCACCACCAGCTCACACTTGCCAAGCGCGCGCTTGATCTTGTCGGCATCGGGCAGGCTCACCACCGGGTTGGTCGCCATGATCCACACGGCCTTGACCTTGCCCTGATCAATGGCGTCGAACAGATCCACCGCCTTCAGGCCCGGTTTGTCTGCAATGACGGGACTGCGCCAGAAACCCTGCACGAGATCACGATGCGCAGCCTTATCCAGATCCATATGCGCCGCCAGCATGTTGGACAGGCCGCCCACTTCTCGGCCGCCCATGGCGTTGGGTTGCCCGGTAATGGAAAACGGGCCCGCGCCAGCTTTGCCGATGCGGCCGGTGAGCAAATGACAGTTGATGATGCTGTTGACCTTGTCGGTACCGGCGCCAGACTGATTGACCCCCATGGAAAAAGCAGTAATCACTTTCTCCGTGCGCGCGAACATCCGGTAGAACTCGGACAAGGCCGTTTCCTGCAGCTTGCACTGCGCGGCCACGGAGCGGATATCGCCAGCGGTGTTCTCCGCAATGGAGATCGTCCGTGCAAGACCCGAGGTGTGCGCCTCGATAAAGGCGGTGTCCTCGATCCCGTGCTGGTGAAGGAAGGACAACAGGCCGTTGAACAACCACACATCGGTGCCACCGCGCACAGGGAGATGGAGATCCGCCATTTCCGTGGTAGCCGTTCGCCGCGGATCAATCACCACCAGCTTCAGTTTCGGCCGGCGTTCCTTTTCCTTGACGATGCGCTGGAACAGGATCGGATGGCACCAAGCGGTATTGGAGCCCACCAGCACAATGAGTTCAGCCTGCTCCAGGTCATCGTAGGAGACCGGAACGATGTCCTCGCCGAAGGCCCGCTTGTGTCCAGCCACCGCTGAGGACATGCACAAACGCGAATTCGTATCGATGTTGGCCGTGCCCACAAAACCCTTGGCGAGCTTGTTGGCAACGTAGTAGTCCTCGGTCAGCAACTGGCCCGACACATACCAGGCCACCGCATCAGGGCCGTGCTCGGCAATGATTCCGGCGAAGCTTTCTGCAACATGATCCAGTGCCTGATCCCAGGACACGCGGCGCCCTCTGGACGGCGACAAAGCCCGGCGAAATTCCGGATAGAGCAAGCGACCGCCCGGGCCCACGGTTTCGTTGAGCGCTGAGCCCTTTACGCAGAGCTTGCCGCGGTTGGCTGGATGTTCTTCATCTCCGGAGACTTCGACAACCCCGTTGTTGATGCGAACATCCACGCCACAGCCCGTACCGCAATACGGACAGGTCGTCTTGATCACTTTGCCCTCAGGGCTGACTCCGTCCATCAGGCAGGTTCGCTCGCGGTGAACGTCGCGTTGTTGCGCTCGCAGAAGGTACGGCCAAACATCAGTCTGGATCGGATCGAGGCAATATCACGCCCTTGCTGGATGAGATCGAGATACCAGGGGCCGTCCACCACATCACCGTACAGAACCGCACCCACCACGCGCGACCCTTTCAGGACCAGTCGCTTGTAGACCCCGCGACGTGGATCACGAAAGACCAGATCCTCGGTCTCCGGCCCACCAATGAAGTCACCGGCCGAGAACAGATCAATGCCCGTCACCTTGAGCTTGGTTGAAACCACCGAACCTGGATAACGGCTATGCCCCATGCCCACCAGATGCGCGGCGCACACCCTTGCCTGTTCATACAAGGGAGCGACCAGACCATAGGTGCTCTTGCGATGCTGCACGCACTCGCCCACCGCATACACGCGTGGATCAGACAGACTCTGCAAGGTGTCGTCGACCACGATGGCCCGTTCGCAGTGCAATCCACAGTCCTGCGCCAGCGCAATGTTGGGACGGATGCCGACCGCCATCACCACCAAATCTGCGGCGATCTCGACGCCATCCTTGAACCGCACCGCGCTGACGCGATCGGTTCCAATAATTTCTGCGGTGTGTGCCTCCAGCATGAAGCGGATACCGCGCTTCTCCAGTGCATTCCTGAGCAGGCCCGATGCCGGCTTGTCGAGTTGACGCTCCATCAGCGAATCTGTGACATGCACCACGGTGACATCCATGCCCTGTCGCATCAGACCATTTGCCGCTTCCAGCCCGAGCAAGCCGCCGCCGATGACGACAGCACTGCGATGATCTTGTGCGGCGCGCAGCATGTGCTCCACGTCCTGAATATCACGGTAGGCAATGACACCCGGCAAGTCACTTCCGGGCACCGGAATCACAAAAGGCTTGGACCCGGTGGCGATTAGCAAGCGGTCGTAGGAGACCTCCAGGCCCGAACCCGCCTTGACCCGTCGACGTTGGCGATCAATCTCGATGACCGGATCACCTGCGTGCAACGTGATGCCATTGTCGGCGTACCACTGGCGCGGATGGGTGACGATCTCTTCGAACTTCTTTTCCCCGGACAATACAGGTGACAGCAAAATCCGGTTGTAGTTTCCATGCGGCTCGGAGCCGAACATGTGAATGTCATAGACATCCGGATCCAGCCGGAGAATTTCCTCGACGGCGCGCACGCCCGCCATACCGTTACCAATCACAACCAGCCGCGCGCGTGCCGAAGTCCCTTTGGGTGCACTCATTCGAATGATTTATCCCGTTCGCACCAGGACAACGCCTTCTTCGCTCACGCGAACCGGATGAGACTTGACCGACCACTCTTCATCTTCCAGGCAGCGTCCGGTCTTGAGCACGATGTGGTTCTTGTACACCGGTGAAGCGACAACCATCTCGTTTTCCATGTCACCCACCAGACCACGCGAAAGCACATTGGCTCCTGAGCGAGGATCGAAGTTATCAATGGCATACACGCCATCTTCTTCGCCATTGGGCGTGACCAGGCGAAACACCGCGACCTGCGTTTTTCCGACCTTGGCGCAAACACCGGTATTGGGCACGATATCCTGCAAACCGCAGACCAGAGTCCATTTTGGCTCTACCGTCATGACACTTTCTCCGCCGCCAGTTTCTCGTCTTTATTCATCGGACGGATTTGCCCGCGTTCATCGACGAATTGAATGTTCTGGTCCGATTCTTGAGAGTTCACAAAGTGGCGGAAACGCTTCAGCGTTTCAGGCGTATTAATCGCCTTTTTCCATTCGCACTCATAGGTATCGACCAGTTTCTGCATTTCACATTCAAGTTCCGCGCCAATACCCAGCGAGTCTTCGCACACCACCTTCTTGACGTAGTCGATGCCACCTTCGAGGTTTTCCAGCCATACCGAAGTACGCTGCAGTCGATCCCCGGTGCGCACATAGAGCATGAGGAAGCGGTCGATGTAGCGGATCAGGGTTTCGTCATCGATGTCTGATGCCAGCAGGTTGGCGTGACGCGGTTTCATGCCTCCGTTGCCGCCGACATAAAGATTCCAACCTTTCTCGGTTGCAATGACGCCCACATCCTTGCTCTGCGCCTCGGCACATTCTCGCGTGCAACCGGACACCGCCATCTTCACCTTGTGCGGCGAGCGCATGCCGCGATACCGCTCTTCCACATAAATGGCCATCTTCACCGAGTCCTGCACGCCGTAGCGGCACCAGGTGCTGCCCACGCAGGACTTCACCGTACGCAGAGCCTTGCCGTAGGCGTGACCCGATTCAAAGCCGGCGTCAATCAACTCTTTCCATATCAATGGCAATTGCTCAACGCGCGCGCCAAAAAGATCGATGCGCTGACCGCCAGTAATCTTGGTGTACAAGCCGTAGCGCTGCGCCACGCTGCCCAGAACCATCAGTTTCTCAGGAGTGATCTCACCACCGGGCACCCGCGGTACGACCGAATAAGTACCGTCTTTTTGCAGATTGGCGAGGTAATAGTCATTGGTGTCCTGCGTGCTTGCCAGCTTGGGCTTGAGGACAAACTCATTTCGCTGCGATGCCAGGATGCTCGCGACTGCGGGCTTGCAGATATCACAGCCTCGTCCTTTGCCATGCTTGAGCAGCACATCATCGAAGTTGTCGAACTGGCCCACCTTGATCAGATGAAAAAGCTCCTGCCGCGAGTGCTCGAAGTGCTCGCAGATGTGATTGAGCACCAGTACGCCACTTCGCGTGAGTTCTGCATCCAGCACCTGCTTGACCAACGGCTGGCAACCGCCGCAACTCGTGGCGGCTTTGGTGCACTTTTTCAAAGCGCCCAGTGAGGTCGCCCCGCCCTTCACTGCGGCACACAAATCACCCTTGGTCACATTATTGCAGGAGCAGATGAGCGCCGATGCCGGTAGCACATCTACACCCAGACCGACCTTGGAGCCACCTTCGCGGGCCGGCAGAATCAATTCGTCAGGATGCTCGGGAAGCGGAATCTTGTTGAGCGCCATCTGCAACAGGCTGCCGTAATCCTCGGCTTCACCGACCAGGACGGCCCCAAGCAACGTCGTGTTGTCCTGACTGACAACCAGCTTCTTGTAGTGGCCTGCAACGCCATCGCTGAAAACATAGGTCAATGCGCCGGGCGTGCTGCCCTGCGCGTCACCGATGCTGGCCACGTCTACCCCGAGCAACTTGAGTTTGGTGGACATGTCCGCGCCGGTGAATTCCGCCGCGGCCTGACCCAGCAGGTGCTGCGCGCAGATTCGGGCCATGTCGTAGCCCGGTGCCACCAGACCGAAGATGCGTCCTTCCCACAAGGCACATTCGCCGATGGCGTAGACATCCGGGTCGCTGGTCTGGCAGTAATTATTGACAACGATACCACCACGCTCGCCCATCTTGAGCCCGGACAACCGGGCCAGTTCGTCGCGCGGACGGATACCCGCGGAAAAGACGATCATGTCAGTCTCAAGCTGACCGCCATCGGCGAACTTCATGACGTGACGTCCGCCAATACCGACGCCCGCGCCATCGACGATTTCCAGGGTGTTCTTCTGCGTATGTACCTGCACCCCAAGGGCTTCAATTTTCTTGCGCAAGAGGGCGCCGCCCATGTCATCGACCTGCATGGTCATCAGGCGCGGAGCAAACTCGACCACATGCGTCTCCAGGCCCATGTCCTTGAGCGCCTTTGCACACTCCAGGCCGAGCAGGCCGCCGCCGACAACGACGCCCTTGCGTGACTTGGCGCCCCAGGCCTTCATGGCCTCCAGGTCTTCAATGGTGCGGTAGACCATGCAGCCGCCGCGGTCGCGTCCCGGCACCGGCGGTACGAAGGGATAAGATCCTGTAGCTAGAACCAGCTTGTCATAGGCAATTTCTTGCCCATCCGCGGTGCTGACTGTCTTGGCAGCGGTGTCCACCGACACCGCCTTGGTATTGAGCTTGAGATTCAGGTTGGGCTGATCAAAGAATCCCTCGCTGACCAGCGACAGATCCTCTGCCGTCTTGCCGCTGAAAAACTCGGATAGGTGAACACGGTCATACGCGGCCCGTGGCTCCTCGCAGAGCACCGTGACTTCGATATCGGGCTGGCTCGCAATTTCTTCGAGCAGCTTTTGACCCACCATGCCGTTTCCGGCAACAACGATTTTCATTTTGATTTTCCTTCTTAAGCGAGTGCACTGCGCTGTTGAACCGCTTCCTCGTAGAGGGCTTGTTCGCGGCTCTTGTGCTCTGGAGAAAAGCGAACAGCTATCGCGCAGACGGCGGTTACACAAACGGCCGTGCCGAGAATCAGCAAGGTCTGCTGGGTGTCGCCGGTACCCTTCATCAGGAACCCGGCGGCGACGGCGCCGACGTTTCCGCCAGCACCGATAATTCCGGCAACACCGCCTAGGGCCTTGTGGTCAATGAACGGCACCAGGGCATAGGTCGCCCCGCAAGCCATGTGCGTGAACAGACCAAAAGTGATCATGGCGAAGATGGCCGTTGTCACGCCCGGTGCCTGTGCGAACCACAGCAAGCCAAGGCCTTCGCCAAGAATCAGCACAAACAACAAACCGGTACGCCCATCCAGACCCTTGGATTTCGCGACCCGGTCAGAAACCATTCCGCCAAGTGCACGCGCAAACAGAGCGAGCAAGCCAAACGATCCTGCCGCCATGCCCGCCTGGGCAATGCTCAGATCAAAATATTCCACGTAGTGCAGCGCGGCCATGTTGTGAATGAAAATTTCCACGCCAAAGCAGGCCGCGTAGGTCATGAACAGCATCCAGACGCGGTAGTTGGAGCAGGCCTGCTTGAAACTGGACCAGCCTGCCTTCTTGCCGTTGTCCGGCATCAGGCCGGTTGCGCGCAAAGTAGAAAAATTGCCTGCAGGACAGTCCTGTGTGTAGCGCCAGTACAGCAGACCCATGATCACCATCAGGACGCCGGGGACCAGCAGCGCGATCCGCCATCCGGCTGAATGCTCCACCCCCAGAAAAAGCAGCGCAGCCAGTAGCAGCGGCATGAGCGCCTGCGCCGCACCGCCTCCGGCGTTACCCCAACCCGCCGAAGCAGCGTTGGCGGTGCCGACCACATTGGGCGCGAACATCACCGAGGTGTGGTACTGGGTAATTACAAAACTGGCACCCACCGCACCGATAAGAAGCCGAAAGAACAGAAAGCTTTCGTAGCTCTGACTGAAGGCCACGCCAAAAACAGGAATCGCGCCAATCAGCAACAAACCGGTGTAAGCCTTGCGTGGTCCGATGCGATCGCACAGTGGACCGATGATGAGCCGCACCAGGATGGTGATGGCGACCGCCGCAATATTAATGTTGGCGACTTGATTCATGCTCAGTCCCAACTCGCCCTTGATCAGGGGCATGAGCGGGGCGCAGGCGAACCAGGCAAAGAAGCTGATGAAAAAGGCCATCCACGTGAGATGGAATGCGCGCATCTGCGGCGTGGACAAGCTGTTGAGCTTGATGCTCGTGGCCTTGGCGAGGGGTTCGGCGACAGACATGGACAACTCCGTGTGGTGAAGGTCGCGTCCGTCATTGGACGTGAATATCAACTCACGTGATCGCCGTTAACCACGCCCAGGTGCTATTGCAATGTGCGTGCCGGGTTGGAAACGGCGGATATCAGGGGAGCCTGCACTACTTGCGCGCAGGGCCATGCCCGCACGCACCCCGGTGGTGCGCGCTGCGCAGGCGGCCTGAATCTCCTAGTCCGCGGATGCGGAGCAGTTCAATGCTTGTCGCAGTCGGCGAGAAACTGAATCAGCTCTTCACGCAGACGGTAGTAGTCAGGATGCTCCAACAGGGCCTTGCGGGTACGTGGCCGTGGCAAATCAATATCCAGAACTTTGCCGACCTTTGCATTGGGTCCGTTGGTCATCATCACCACGCGATCCGCGAGCAGAATGGCTTCATCCACATCATGGGTCACCATAATGGCGGTGAGTTGGGTCTTGGCCCAGACATCCATCAGCACTTCCTGCAGATCCCATCGCGTCAGCGAGTCCAGCATGCCGAAGGGCTCATCGAGCAACAGCATTTTGGGTTGCAGTGCAAATGCACGGGCAATGCCTACACGCTGCTTCATGCCATTGGAAAGCTCAGAGGCCTTCTTGCCCAGCGAATCTGAGAGCCCGACCCGCCCCAGGAAGTGCTCCGCAATTTCGCTGCGCTCAGCCTTGGGGATATGCGGAAAGACCTGATTGACGCCGAGCATCACATTGTCTTTTGCGCTGAGCCAGGGCACGAGGCTTGGCGCCTGAAAAACGATGCCTCTGTCTGGCCCGGCGCCATCGATCTCGCGCCCATCCAGCACGATCACGCCTTCGCTGATGTCGTTAAGCCCCGCCATCATGGTTAGCACGGTCGATTTACCGCAGCCCGAGTGCCCGATGATGGAGACAAACTCGCCCTGCTTGATCTTCAGATCAAAGCCATCGACAACCGTTGTCGGGCCCTTCTTTGAAGGATAAATCTTCGAAACCTGCGAGAACTCCACATAACGATGCGGCTGGGTGGGCGCTCGCTGCTTTTGCTTCTTGAGCGCGGCAGGATGTTCGTCGCTGGTGTTAGGCGTTTGCGGGCGCAGTTCCACCACCTTGCTCGAACCCCCACCGCTGGCTCGCTGCCCGGCCTCAATCAGGTACTGCGTGATCTGTTTGCGCAGCGTGATGAATGCTCGATCATGATTGATTGCGCCTCGATCACGTGGCCGATCAAGGTCCACCACAAACTCGGGCCCGAATGACGCCCCCGCGCCCTTGCCGCCGGGATCCAGCGGAATGACACGGTCGGCCATCAACAGGGCCTCGTCCACATCGTTGGTAATCAGTACGCAGGTCTTTTTCTCGCGCCCCCAGATATCGACAATCTCATCCTGCAACTTGGCACGGGTCAGTGCATCCAGGGCGGAAAGCGGCTCGTCGAGCAGCAGCACCTGCGGATCAGCAGCCAGCGATCGCGCCACCGAAACGCGTTGACGCATCCCACCGGAAAGCTCCGAGGGCCTCTTGCCCATTGCCGGGGTCAGACCCACCATGGCGATGTACCGCTCGACCCGCTCCCGGCGCTCCGCTTTGGACAGATGTGCGAAAACCTGATCAACCGACAGCGCAACATTCTCGCGCACGGTCATCCACGGCATCAGCGAGTAGCTCTGGAACACGACACCGCGATCTGGTCCGGGCCCAGTAACCGGCTGCCCCTTGAGTAGCACCTGCCCTGCGTCGGCCGATATCAGCCCGGCCATCAGTGAAATCAAGGTGGTCTTGCCGCTACCCGAAAAGCCGACGATGGCGACAAACTCGTTTTCACGAATGGACAGATCAATACCCTTGAGCACCTGTGTCAACTGCGAACCAGACCCATAGGCCTTGTCGACGCCGCGCAGCTCCATGCATACATCATGCTCCTGCTGCTCGTGGGCGGACACCGAAGAAGATGCGGGACCCTGCTGATTCAGGTTGTCACGAATTGGATTGATCATCATCAGCTCACCGGTTCGCCGAAACTGGCCAGCTGTTGCAGAGTGGCCATGATTCGATCCAGCAGGAAGCCGATAACGCCGATGGTGAATACCGCCACCATGATGCGTGCGAGCGACTCGCTGCTGCCGTTCTGGAACTCATCCCAGACAAATTTTCCGAGGCCGGGATTCTGCGCGAGCATTTCGGCCGCAATCAGCACCATCCAGCCCACGCCCAGCGACAACCGTAACCCGGTAAAGATCAGTTTCAGTGAAGATGGCAGCACGATCTTTCGCACCTTGGCGAACCACGAGAGCTTGAGCACGCGCGACACATTGATCAGATCCTTGTCGACCGATGCCACACCCACTGCGGTATTCATCAGCGTGGGCCACAGCGAACACAGCGTCACCGTGATTGCTGAGATCAAGAAAGATTTTTCAAACATGGGATCAGCGCTTACGTAAACGGCACTGACAACGAGCGTGACGATGGGCAGCCAGGCCAGCGGCGATACCGGCTTGAACAGCTGAATCATCGGGTTCAAGGCTGTTTGCACCGCACCCGATAAACCACAGACAACACCAAGGGGCACCGCCACCAGAGTGGCCAGCAGAAAGCCGGTAAACACGGTCACCAGGCTGGTCTTGATCTGGTCCCAATACGTGGGCTTGCCGGTCCAGGGCCGAATGCGCACCTGGGCATCAGGGTTGGCCGCGAGCTTCGCTGCATTGCGCTCTTCCTGTCGTTCGTAAAAGGCCTGCGCCTTGGCTCTTTCACGTTGGTGTTCATCTACAAGTCCGCCTGCCGCCTGCCAGACCGCGACAGGCCCGGGCAGTTCTCCCAGACTGGTCTGGACCGACTTGGCCAGTCCGCCCCATAGAAGAATGAAACAAACGAAGGCGACAATCGGTACGCCGATCTTGTAGAGAATTTCGCGCAGCTGTTCCCGCGGATCTTCCCCGGCCGCCAGCCGCACCATCGGTACAAACCAGGTCAGACCTGATTTCGTGAGGATATTGACGGTTTGATTGAGCATTTTTTTATCCCTTTGAAAGAGGCATCTATCTGCATCGGGGGGCAAAGATTCAGCTGCGGCCCTGAGCCTGGCCAGAACCCAGCAAGAATCCCGCCCTCCCGTGACAAGGCAGATCAGGGCTTTTCATCACCCTTGAGGCCGATCGTGAGCGACTTCAGATAGTCGTTAGGCTTGCTGCCGTCGTAGGTGACCTCGTCAAGAAACTCGGAGGTGGCAGGCTTGAACCCGGACTCGCTGTCGAAATCCGGAAAATCCGAGGCCTTCATCTTGCCCTCTTCAATCAGGGCCTTTGCCGCCGCGGCGTACAGGTCAGGGCGATACACCTTCTTCGCGGTTTCCATGTACCAGCTGTCGGGCTTAGCTTCTGCAATCTGCCCCCAGCGACGCATCTGGGTCAGGTACCAGATTGCATCCGAGTAATACGGATAGGTCGCGTTGTAGCGGAAGAACACATTGAAGTCAGGCACGGGTCGCGTATCGCCTTTCTCATACTCAAAGGTGCCGGTCATGCTGTTGGCAATTACCTTTTCATCAGCGCCCACATAGGCCGGCCTCGACAGAATCTCGACAGCTTCACCGCGATTGGCGTTGTTGTTCTCATCCAGCCAATACGCGGCCCGGATCATCGCCTTGGTCATCGCCAAAGTCGTGTTCGGGTACTTCTGCGCAAAATCTTCCCGAATGCCGAACACCTTCTCCGGATTGTTTTTCCAGATTTCATAATCGGTAATCACCGGCACGCCGATGCCCTTGAAGACCGCCTGCTGGTTCCATGGCTCGCCAACGCAATAGCCATAAATGGTGCCTGCCTCCATGGTGGACGGCATCTGCGGTGGTGGCGTGACGGAGAGCAGCGCATCGGCTTTCACCTGCCCTGCAACATCGCCATTGACCGGATCGTAATAGCCTGGATGGATGCCGCCAGCGGCCAGCCAATAGCGCAGCTCATAGTTGTGCGTGGAGACCGGGAAAACCATTCCCAGCTTGAACGGCTTTCCCTGTGCCTTGTATTCGTCTACTACCGGCTTGAGATAATCCGCCTTGATGGGATGAACGGGCTTGCCATCTTTCATCGGCACGTGCTTTTTCATCTGTTCCCAGACCGCATTGGAAACCGTGATGCCGTTGCCGTTCAGATCCATGGAAAACGGCGTGATGATATCCGCCTTGGTCCCGAAGCCAATGGTTGCTGCCAAAGGCTGGCCTGCCAGCATGTGCGCGCCGTCCAGCTCTCCCGAGATCACCCGATCGAGCAGCACTTTCCAGTTGGCCTGAGCCTCCAGCGTGACAAACAGACCTTCATCCTCGAAGTACTGCTTTTCATAGGCGATCGCCAGTGGCGCCATGTCGGTAAGCTTGATGAATCCAAACTTGAGCTCTGCCTTTTCCGGCTCCAGCGATTTGATCTTGGGTGCAGGCAAGTCCGTACTCACCGAAGACGTTTCCGGCGTCTTGCTCTCGCCGCAAGCTGCCATGCCCAGGGCAAGCAGTGACACCAGCAATGAAGCACCGAAGCGTGACTTTTTGCTGATTGATTCCCTTTGCGTATTCATCGTGTCCTCACAATTTTCGAAAAAAAAGGCGTCCACACGTGATCGTTCAGATCACGCATGGACGCCATTGCCCGTAGTCACTTGTGTGTGACCGCGTTATCAGATTTTCAGAGTGGCCATCATTGGCCATGTCCCTACCGCTACCACACCCAGCATTGACAAACTTGGTGCAAATCACGCTTTCAAGTCTTGGAGCACAGAGCGTGCCAGCGATCATGAGCATGCAGAAGCACAAGATGCTCACCACATCGCACCGCGTTGGCACGTCGCGCCCCTTGCTGGTGCAGGTCTCAACCCCCGAACCCCCATTGCAGCCACACCCACAGTTTGTCCGTATCTGTAGGTCGATCCTCTGCCTCGTACGCGCTGTACTTGATGCCTCCAAGCAGATTCCCAGGCAGCGGCCGGCTTACAACCACGCCCCATTCCGTGCCGTAATCCAGACCCGACTGGTCTGACTCATATTCGTGATAAACCGCGAGCCATTTCGTCTTTCCCAAGCTGCCTGAGAGCGTCACGAAGTTGTCCACCAAACCCTGTGCCGGGGTGAACAGAAACTGATCGCTCCAGCCGTTGAAGGCGTGCAGCGTGGCCAGTGGCGTCATCACCGCGTACTGCCCCTGGTCACTCCCCAGAACCTCCTGGGCCAGGGCCAGCTTCGTGCCTTTGAAACTGGCTGCCAACTCCAGCAGGCTGTAGTCAGCGTCGAACCCACCTGCCGGAGTTTCTGCCTCCTGCGAAGCAAACTCGGCGACATAACTCATGCCGATCCCGTTTGAGAACTCGTGGCCACCCGTTAGACGTAATCCCAGAGTGTCCGCGTCCGGGCTATTGGCCGTAGTGTTTTCAAAATCCAGCAGGTAGCCGTACCCGGTCAGCGTGAGCAGCGGTGAGACTGTCCACTGAACGTTGATCAGGTGCGCGTCAATATCGACATTGCTGGAGAAAATATTGTTGATGTTGCTCAGATACGCGTACTGCGCTGTTAGCGATTTCCGTGGCGTGAACTTCAGAAAAACACCATCGTAGGTTTGTTCGTTCTGCCGCCAACCGACATTGCCAACCCATCGCGCGTTGTCCAGAACCAGACGACTGCGACCAAGGGTTGCCACGAGGTTCTGGATGCCGGTAAAGCGCAGGCCCCATTGATTGGTTTCCGTTTCGTCCGGATCGGGCACCAGCGAATAGCGCGTCGGCGGCGGCGTGGACGAATAGTCATCCATCAGCGCGGAGACGTTTTCCATTTCCACGAACGCTGTCAGCTCATTCCATTTCTGGGTGGTGTATCCCAGCAGCGTCCGGATGGTCAGCGCGTCGGCATCTTCCAGAAGATTATCCTGCTCCACGGCTTCATAACGAACGCGCAGATTGAGATTGATGTCGCCGGTGGTCACAGCCGCAGACAGTGCAGACAGGGGCTCCGCCTGAACGCCCAATGTGATGCCGGCTGCTGTGGCGGCAAATACGGCCTTTGAAATAGCCCGATTCATGTTCAAAAACTCCCTGATTCAAGTAAGACAGGCAAAAAAAAATGGCGTCCGCACAGAACCCGTGAGGTTCTATGCGGACGCCGTTGCCCGAAAATGGATTTTGATGGACCTGCGGTGGTCCGATATTGCTCAGCGGAAAGCGCGTACGCGCCAGCCACTGTTACCACTCGCGCAAAAAAAATCCGCGCCGGTCCCGGTCAGGACCTGCGCGGACTTCTTTGCCCGGATACAACTCAGCTTTTCTCAAGGACCAGCGGTGGTCCTCACACTTCAGAGGTCGCCCAATGCAGACCCCTGATTTTCTGCCAGCACAAAAAAACGTCCGCACAGATCCGTTTAGAATCTGTGCGGACGTCGTTGCCCGAATACTGCTCTTATTAAGTTGAAGGACCTACGGTGGTCCGGTGATGCTCAGTCATGCAGAACAGCCTGTGTTGCTGTAATGCGACCAGACAAGCTAAGCAATGCCTGTGCCAGCACCGCGCGAAAATGATCCGCAATAGGCGAACAATCTATTGCGCGGCGGCCGCGGCGACCGAGGTAGCCATCGCACTGGCCTGACCATGAATCCTGAGGCGAAAGCTGGAATCAACCAAATGCTGGACGTCGCGGTTTTCTCGGGCCTGTCGCCAGCGCTGCATCTGACTGACAAACCATCTCGCATCGTCGTGATGCGGAGACAGCGTTTCTCCGACGCCGAATATGAATTGCGCGCCCAGAGGATCATCGCCGTTGTCGCTCAGCGCGGCACGAACCGAAGCGTCAGGTGCATTGATCAGCTTCGCATCTATCAACATCTGCGCCGCTTCGCTTCGATGACCGGGCTGCTCCAGCCATCGGCCCGCTTCAATCAAGGCGGCCACAATGGACAAATGAGCAGCCGGATTGAGCGTGGCCCAGTTTCGCGCCACACCCAGGACCTTTTCTGCGCAGCCTGGCCGAATCATGTGCGTTGCAAGAACTCTGCGCCCAACGCCCTCAAGTTCTGCTGCCCTGCCCCACGGCGCGCCAACACAGAAGCCGTCGATGCGGCCTTCGCGCATGGCATCTATCACCCGATCTGGCGGCAGGACCATCAGATTCACATCCAGATCCGGATCGACTCCCGACGCACTCAGCCAGTCGCGTAACAGATAGTGATGGGTAGAAAAGGGAAAGACATGAGCGAATACGCGACGCCTGCGTCGTTGCTGATATCCCGGGCTCCGTTCGCGCTCGATGACTCTGCGCAGCGCCCTGCCCGCAGCCTGGGGCTCTGGCGCAGGCGCACACATTTCGCGGTATAGCTCATTGGATACCGTGATGCTGTTTCCATTGCGAGACAGCACCAGCGCGGTTTCCATTTCCACTCCGAGCTGATCGGCACCAAGATTGGCGGCCAAGGGCATCGGTGCGAGCAACTGGGCGGCGTCGATCAGGCCCGTGGCCAGTTTGTCGCGGACATTGGCCCACGAAGCCTCAACGGACAGACTCACATCCAGTCCCTGCCCCGCGAAATATCCGAGTTCACGGGCTACCAGTAGTGGCGCCGCATCTGCCAAGGGCAACATGCCAATACGCACATGGCGACGTTTAACCGAGAGTGCTTTCATAACAACTCCGATGCAGCAATAAGTGAACGCGCGACCTCGCCGAGCCTGATGTTCCTGTCCATGGCCATTTTCCTTAGCGTTTCGTGCGCCGTGTTCTCGTCAATACCCTTGCGTTGCATCAACAAACCCTTGGCCCGCTCGACATCACGACGATCCGCCAGCTTGGTCTTGGCACTGGCCAGTTCCTGTTTAAGCCCCTGAGATTCCTGAAACCTGGCAATGGCGACTTCGATCACCGGTTGCAGGCGTGCGGCAGACAGACCATCCACCACATATGCCGACACGCCGGCGCGCATGGCGCGGCGGATGGTCTCGGAGCCGGACGTTTGTGCAAACAAGACAATGGGGCGTGGCCGGTCGCGGGAGATCTGGCCCAGTGACTCGAGCGTGTCGCGGTTAGGGCTGTTGACGTCAATCAGAACGATATCCGGGTGCAGCTCGTCGACGGCCGCAATGATGTTGTCGGTGTCTTTCAAGCGCCCGATGACGGTATGGCCGGCAGCGTGCAGCGCCTCCTCAAGGAGGAGTACACGTTCTCGATCATCGTCGACGAGCATTACACGCACTGATCTGATTCCGTTGGCTTGTTAGGGGCTGAGACCTGGTGAGCAATATCCATGCCCAGCAGCCAATAATGGTTTTGCTACCGCCGGGTGGATTTGTGCACCAATTTGATTCGATATCAGCCCAAGCCCTGCACCGAATCGGCCGAAGCGCTTAGCATGAGCCCTCTGCCACCGGACGAATAAGATGAATTTTCAAGCCAGCGAGCGCTGCAAGGATTACGTGGGTCGGGTACGCAGCTTCATGGAGGAACATATTTTTCCCGTGGAGAAAGCGCATTGGGCCGAGATTCACGACGCCGGGCACGGCGGTGACTGGCAGCAGTGGCGCATCCCTGATCGCGTAGACGTTCTGAAGCAAGCCGCCCGCGAACAGGGACTGTGGAACATGTTTCTTCCGGATGCGGAACTGGGCGCCGGGTTGTCGGTGCTCGAGTACGCCTCGGTGGCCGAGGAAACCGGCCGCAGTCTCATGGCACCGGAAATCTTCAACTGCTCAGCACCCGATACCGGCAACATGGAAGTGTTGTGGCGCTACGGGTCGGACGAACAGAAGAAGCAATGGCTGCAACCCCTGCTCGATGGCCACATCAGGTCCGTGTTCTGCATGACCGAACCAGATGTTGCGTCCAGTGACGCGACTAATATTCAGGCCACCGCCGTCGTCGAAGGCGATGAGGTCGTTCTCAATGGCAAGAAGTGGTGGAGCAGCGGCATTGGTGATCCGCGCTGCAAGATCGGCATCTTCATGGCACTTACGCCAAACCCCGACCTGGACCGTAAACGCCAGCACTCCATGGTCCTGGTGCCACTGGACACCCCCGGAGTGGAGATCAAACGCATGTTGCCGGTGCTGGGTGACTACGATGCGCCCCACGGTCATGGCGAGGTCCACTTCAACAACGTGCGACTGCCTGTCTCAAACTTCATCGCGGGTCCGGGCCGCGGTTTTGAAATCGCCCAGGGTCGCCTCGGGCCAGGACGTATCCACCACTGCATGCGCGCCATCGGTGCGGCCGAACAGGCACTGAAACTCGCCATCGCGCGTGGCACCTCTCGCAAGGCCTTCGGCAAATTGCTGATTGACCTGGGCGGCAATCGGGAACGCATTGCAGAAGCACGCATTGCCATTGACCAGGCACGCCTGCTGACCCTGTATGCCGCTTGGAAAATGGACGAATCCGGTGCTCGCAATGCGATGACTGAAATTTCAGCCATCAAGGTCGCAGCGCCACGCATGTTGCAGTCGGTTGTGGATATGGCCATGCAGATTCATGGTGCTGGAGGCGTTTCACGGGATTTCGCACTGTCCGGCTTCTTTGCCCAGGCGCGCATGCTGCGTCTGGCTGACGGCCCTGATGAAGTTCATCGCGAAGTGATCGCACGCATCGAATTGG
>TARA_R110000850_G_scaffold102445_5_pt1 | contig 21948 bp, 20 predicted proteins | sample TARA_R110000850 | Tara Oceans TARA_R110000850 (sample SAMEA4397586) | marine metagenome | biome: Polar Biome; feature: [SRF] surface water layer (ENVO:00010504); material: water (ENVO:00002006), including particulate matter (ENVO:01000060) such as... | depth 5 m | reverse complement strand
TATTCCGGTGGCGGCAAGGCGATGATCGCCGCGTTCGAAACTGGCGAGGCCGACGCCTTTCGCGCCTATGGCCTGTCGCTGAAACACAAGCATGTGCCGGAGATGACCAGGCACGCCGGACTGAAGCGGCCGGTGCTGTTCGCCCCGGCGGTCGGCAACTATCGCCAGGGCATGCTGGTCGAGGTGCCGCTGCACCTGTCGGCCCTGCCCGAGACGCCGTCGATCGAGCGGCTGCACGGGGCCCTGGTCGAGGCCTATGCCCGGAGCCGGTTCGTCGAGGTCGTCGACCTGGACGAGACCGAGGCCATGACCGGCATCGACCCGGAGGGGCTGAATGGCCGCAATGACATGCGGCTGCACGTGTTCGGCGACCGCGACGGCGGCCAGGCGCGGCTGGTGGCCCTGCTCGACAATCTGGGCAAGGGGGCCTCGGGCGCAGCCGTTCAGAACCTCAATCTGATGCTGGGCCTGGATGAGGGCGTCGGCCTCAACTGATTTCGCTTTCGTCATCCTCCGGCGAGCGCAGCGAGACCGGGGGACCCAGCGGTGCCGAAGGCGATCTGCCCATCCAGGGTGTCCGCGACAGCTTCGTGCTCGCGCGCGCCACTGGGTCCCCCGGTCGCGGCGCTGAAGCGCCTTGCCGGAGGATGACGAAAGCAGGGGTGGACTTGAAACCTCCCGGCGCTTTCCGTCGTATATGAGGGCATGACCCAGATCACGCTTCACCGTCGCACCCTTCTGTCCAGCGTCGGCGCGCTGGCCCTGTCGGCCTGCTCGCCGGGCGTGGCTGACGCGTCCGAGCGGCAATACGCCGACTCGCCGTTCCGGCGTCTGACCGAGGCCCAGTGGCGCGAACGCCTGCCGCCGGCCAGTTTCAATGTGCTGCGCCGCGAGGCGACCGAACGCCCCTTCAGCAGCCCTCTCAACGACGAGCGCCGGCGCGGCACCTTCGTCTGCCGCGGCTGTGACCTGCCGCTGTTCCGCTCGCGCTGGAAATACGACTCGGGCACGGGCTGGCCCAGCTTCTACGACGTGATCGCTGCCAATATCGGCACCAAGCGCGACTTCCTCATCGGAATCCCGCGCACGGAGTATCATTGCGCCCGCTGCCTCGGGCATCAGGGCCACATCTTCAATGACGGGCCACGCCCCACCGGAAAACGCTATTGCAACAACGGTGCGGCGCTGCGTTTTCAGCCCGCCTGACGGGCCTTCAGCGCCGATTCCACGGTCACGCCCAGCCAGACGGCGGCGATGATCACCAGCAGGCCGTAGTCATGCCCCGGAAACACCAGGGGCACGGCAGCCGACAGGATCACCATCAACGGGAACAGACTGGCCCAGACGGCTGTCGTCGCGGCCTCGGCATGGACCATCGGTGGCCGCTCCAGCTTCATGCGCCGGCTCCACAGGCCGTTCAGCAGCACAAAGCCGGCCGAACAGAGCGCCACCAGGATGAGGTATTTCAGCGTCTGGTCCGGCTCGCCGAAGACCGAGGCCGTGGTGACCAGCAGGGCCACGGCCACGCCGGTGGTCACCGCCAGCAGCAGGTTCGGCTCGATACGGATCAACTCTTCACCTTCACATAGCTGCCGGGGGCCGGCTCGATCGGCTTCAGCGGACCCGTTTTCGGATCGCGCGCCGCGACCAGTTCGCCGGACCGTTCGTGCAGCCAGGCGGCCCAGTGATTCCACCAGCTGCCGGGATGCTCCTCGGCCCGGGCCTGCCATTCGGCCAGGGTCGCGGGCAGGGCCGGGTTGGTCCAGTGCTGGTACTTGTTGGCCGACGGCGGATTGATAACCCCGGCGATATGACCCGACCCGGCCAGGGTCAGGGTGACGTCGGCGTTGCTGAAGGCCCGGGCCGAGCGATAGACCGAATTCATCGGCGCGATATGGTCCTCGCGACTGGCCTGGAAATAGAGGGGGATGGTCACCTTGCTCAGGTCGACCGTCTCGCCGCCGATTTTGAACTCGCCTTTTGCCAGCAGGTTCTTGCCGTACATGCTGCGCAGATAGTCCATGTGCAGGGTCTTGGGCATGCGGGTCTGGTCGGCGTTCCAGAACAGCAGGTCGAAGGCCGGCGGCGACTTGCCCATCAGATAGTTGGACACGAAGAACGACCAGATCAGGTCATTGGCGCGCAGGGCATTGAAGGTGTCGGCCATCGAGGCCCCGGGCAGGACCCCGCCCGCCGCGTCCATCATCTGTTCGACTTCATTGAGCCAGTGCTCGTCGGTGAACAACAGGAGGTCGCCGGCCTCGGCAAAATCATGCTGGGCGGCGAAGAAGGTGGTGGCGTTGACCCGCTTGTCGCCCTTCGCGGCCATATGGGCCAGGGCCGCCCCCATTAGCGTGCCGCCGATGCAGTAGCCGACGGTATTCAGCCGGTCGGTGCCGCACTGCTCCATCACCTTTTCGGTGGCGCGGTAGATGCCCTTCTGCAGATATTCGTCAAAGCCCCAGCCGGCCTTGTCCTTGTCCGGATTGACCCAGGAACAGACGAACACCGTAAAGCCCTGGGCCGAGAGCCAGCGGATCATCGAATTCTGCGGCTGCAGGTCCAGGATGTAGAATTTGTTGATCCACGGCGGAAAGATCAGCAACGGAATGGCGCGCTGTTTGTCGGTGGCCGCATCGAACTGGATCAGCTCGAACAGCTCGTCGCGCCAGACCACCTGTCCGGGGGCCGTGGCGACGTTTTCGCCGACGACGAACTGGCCGTAGTCGGCCTGGCTGATCTTCAGCTTGCCGGCCCCGCGCTCGAGATCGGCGGCGAAATTCTGCATGCCCTTGACCAGGGATTCGCCATTGCTCTCGGCCATGGCCTTCAGCGCCGCCGGATTGGAGGCGAGGAAATTCGACGGCGAGAAGGCATCGGTCAGCAGCCGGGTGAAGAATTCGGCGCGGCGGCGCGTACGGGGGTCGACGTCCTCGACGCTCGAGACCAGCCCGTTCATCCAGTCGGCCGTGGCCAGATAGGACTGGCGCATCACGTCGAACATCGGATTTTCCGACCAGGCCGGATCCTTGAACCGCTTGTCCTTCGACGGCGGGGCGGGAACCTCTTCGCCGGCGGCACGACGGGCGGTATCGGACCACAGGGTCATGTAGCGGCCGAACAGATCCGCCTGGGCGGAGAACAGCTTGTCCGGGCGCGCGGCGAGACTGGACATCACCTCGGTCATCGCCGGACCGATGTTGAACGGATCAGCCGACAGGGCGGCGGGACGATCCGCCTGGCTGAGCGCCGCCTCGGCGATGGCCGTCTGGGCGGTCATCGCGGCCTTGGCCAGGTTCAACGACAGGGTCTCGATCATCCGGCGCTGGTCGGCGGCCAGGTCGGCGACCGGATCGGCGACCGGATCCGGCGTTTTCGGAGCCGCTGATTCGGGGGGCGGACTCTCGTCCACCGGCGTTTTCCGTGCCGCGGCGCGCGGCCGGGCCGAGGTCGGTCTCCCGGCCTTGCGCGGCGCACGCGGGGTTGCGGCGGCAGCCTCGCCGGTGGGCTTTGACGGGCGCTTGGCCATGGTCGGAGTCCCTGGATTCGTCACTTGCGGTCATCGGGCGGCGGCACCGCCCTTCCGCCGCCCCCGATCATGGCATATGACCGGGTCCGAAATGAACGTGTCAGCACGGAAAAAGATGGTCACGCTCCTGTCGGGAGCGATTCTCGGCGGCCTCGCCGGCTGCGCGGGCAGCCATGGCGAGGGCGTGGCCTCGAGTCCGGCCGTCGTGGCCCTGGTCGACGCCAACCGCACCTATCCCCGCTGGGAAGACTTTCCGGCCACGCCCACCGATCTGCCGCCGGCGTCCGTCGTGGCCGGCCAGGTCGCCACCCTGAATGTCACCGGCGGTACCCTGTCGGGCGAGGTGTCACGGCTGGACTGGACCCTGTCCGATCCCGACGCCTATGTCGCGGCCGTCATGGCCCGGATCGCGGCGGCCCGGATCGCCCCGGCCACGGCCCGGACCCGGGCCGAGATCGACGCTCTTGCCGATGAGCTCCGGGAACGCGGCCGCGCCCCGCCGCCCATCGCGCGGCGTTGATCACGCCCCCTACCTTCGACCGGACGACAGAATCCGGAGTTTTTCGTTCCAGGAGTTCATCCATGGCTGACCAGGCCCCCTATTCCTCGACCCTCGCCGCCGATGCGGCCCGGGTGACCGAACTGGCGGCGATCGCCTCCTATGCCGGGATCGGTCGGGGCGACGAGAAGGCGGCCGACCAGCTGGCCGTGGACGCGATGCGCACGGCGCTGAATGCGCTCGCCATCGACGGCAAGATCGTCATCGGGGAGGGCGAACGCGACGAGGCCCCGATGCTCTACATCGGCGAAAAGGTCGGGACCGGCAAAGGCCCGGTCATCGACATCGCCCTCGATCCGCTCGAAGGCACCACCCTGACGGCCAAGGCCATGGCCAACGCCCTGTGCGTGCTGGCCATGTCGCCCGGCGGCGGCATGCTGCATGCGCCCGACACCTATATGGACAAGATCGCCATCGGGCCCGGCTTCAAGCCCGGCACCGTCGACCTCGACATGACGCCGCAGGACAATGTCCGCTCGCTGGCCGCCGCCAAGGGGGTCCAGCCGTCCGAAATCACCGTCTGCGTGATGGACCGCACGCGCCACGCTGACCTGATCGCCGCCCTGCGGGACGTCGGGGCCAAGGTGATGCTGATCACCGACGGTGACGTGGCCGGGGTGATCCATACGGCCGAGCCCGAAACCGGCATTGACCTGTATCTGGGCTCGGGCGGCGCGCCCGAGGGGGTGCTGGCAGCCGCGGCGCTGAAATGCGTCGGCGGCCATTTCCAGGGCCGGCTGGTCTTCCGCAACGACGACGAGCGGGCCCGGGCCGAAAAGACCGGGGTGACCGATTTCGAGCGCAAATATGACCTGCATGAACTGGTGTCCACCGACGCCATCTTCGCCGCGACCGGCGTGACCAAGGGGGCGATGCTGGACGGGGTCAGAATGCACAACGGTTTCGTCACCACCCATACGCTGGTGATGGATTCCAGCACCCGCACGGTGCAGCGCATCCGCACGACGCGGCCGGTCTGATGGCCGACGGCGCGCCCGTACCGGCCGCCGAACCCGCCTTTCTGGGGGTGACCCGCTCGCTGTCCGGCCGGGTCTGGCGGCAGCGCCCGGCCGAGGCCGCGACCATCCGCGCCCATATGCAGGCGCTGGAGCTGGAAGAACCCCTGGCCCGGGCCCTGGCCGCCCGGGGCGTGCGGGCCGACCAGGGGGCCGACTTCCTCGCCCCGACGCTGAAGGCCCTGTTTCCCGACCCGTCCAGCTTCATGGACATGGACGCGGCCGCCGTGGCCATTCTCGACGCCATCCAGGCCGGGGCCTCGGTCCATGTCTTCGCCGACTATGACGTCGACGGAGCCTCCAGCGCCGCCCTGCTGGTGCGCTGGTTCCGGGCCCTGGGCGTCGACCTGCCCATCTATGTGCCGGACCGGATCACCGAGGGTTACGGCCCCAGCCCGCGGGCCTTCGACACCCTGAAGGCGGCCGGGGCCGACCTGGTCATCACCGTCGACTGCGGCGCGGCGGCCAATGAGGCCGTGGCCCACGCCTCGGCCATCGGGCTGAAGGTGGTGGTGATCGACCACCATATGATGCGCGAGCATCCGCCGGTCTGCGCCGCCGTGGTCAATCCCAACCGCCCGGGCTGCAACTCCGGCCAGGGCAACCTGGCCGCCGCCGGCGTGGTGTTCGTGCTGCTGGCGGCGCTCAACCGCGAGGGCCGGGCCCGCAACCTGTTCGCCGACCGGCCCGAGCCGGACATCCGCCAGTGGCTGGATCTGGCCGCCATGGGGGCGATCTGCGACGTCACCGGCCTGACCGGCTTCAACCGGGCCCTGACCAGCCTCGGCCTGAAGGTCATGTCGGACTGGCGCAATCCGGGGCTGAAGGCCCTGCTGGCCGCGGCCGGAGCCGAGGAGGGACCGGCCAAGAGCAACCACGCCGGATTCATCCTCGGCCCGCGCATCAATGCCGGCGGACGGATCGGCAAGTCCGACCTCGGGGCCCGCCTGCTGTCGACCGACGACCCGGCCGAGGCCGCAGCCCTGGCCCGGGAACTCGACGCCCTCAATATTGCCCGCCGCGAGGTCGAGCGCGACGTCACCGACCAGGCCCAGCGCCGGGTCGAGGCCACCGGAGCCCATGACGACGGCTCGGCCGTGGTGGTCATCGCCGGCGACGACTGGCATCCCGGGGTGGTCGGCATCGTCGCCGGGCGGCTGCGCGAGCGCTGGCGCAAGCCGGTCGTGGTCATCGGCGTCGATGCGGTCAACGGCATCGGCAAGGGCTCGGGCCGGTCGCAGCCGGGCATGAACCTCGGCCGGGCGGTGCAGGCGGCGTGGGAGACGGGCGTGCTGATCGCCGGCGGCGGCCACGCCATGGCCGCGGGCCTGACGGTGCGGGCCGACGCCATCGATGCCCTGCGCGACTTCCTCAATGACCGGATGATCGGCGAACAGGCCGGAGCCGACGCGATGGACCGGGTCGAGCTGGATGCGCTGATCGAACCGGGGGCCGCCAGCCGGGCCCTGTTCGAACAGTTCGAGCGTCTGGCCCCGTTCGGCCCGGCCAATCCCGAGCCGCTGTTCGCCCTGCACGGGGTTCAGGTGCGCGACGCCGTGGCGATGAACGGCGGTCACGTACGCTGCCGGCTGGTCGGGGCCGACGGGGCGTCGGTCAAGGCCATTGCCTGGCGCTGCGCCGACCTGCCGGGCGGGCGGGCCCTGCTGGCGGGGCAGGGCGGTTTGAGCGTGGCCGGCCGGCTGAAGGCGGATGACTGGAACGGTCGCCGGGGCGTCCAGTTCGAGATCGAGGATATCGCCGACCCACGCATGGGCTGACCAGATCCGTCAAAAAAACCTTTGCAGACCCGCAGACTGGGGCTTGCACGACCCGGAATCGGCGGCTATATCGCCCGCTCTCCGCGCAGTGGTCCCTTCGTCTATCGGTTAGGACGTCAGGTTTTCAACCTGAAGAGAGGGGTTCGACTCCCCTAGGGACTACCACGCGGAGCCTTTCCCCAAACCCCGGAACGATTCGTGCCCTGTCGGCGACAGGCCGTTGCGCACGCGACCGTTTTATTGCCCAGCTTGACCGGAAGCGGCGGCAGGGTTGAAATTTCATTCTGTCGGAAGCGGTATTGGCAGTGAAATACTCGTTTTTCCCTTTTCAGCCGTTCGCCGAACCGTGTTAGTATATCTCCCTGTCTGCGACAAACGCGGGCCGGGGAGGCGTGGTGCCAGAATACGAAGACTCCGATACGCACACGGTGGTCCGTGTGACTGGCCGGATCAAATGGTTCGATCCCGGCAAGGGGTACGGCTTTATCGTCCCTGACGATCCGGACCTGACCGGACTCAAGGACGTGCTGCTCCACATCTCGAGTCTGCGGGACAGCGGACTCGACGTCGCCGCCGAGGGCGCACCGATCGTCTGTGACTGCGTCTGCCGGGCCAAGGGCTGGCAGGTCGCCGAGGTGGTCGAGGTCGGCGATGCGCCGCCGCCCGGAAGCGGCCCTTCCGTCCAGAAGTCCGGCTATGACGGCCTGCGCTCCTATAACGCCCCGCATCCGGCCACCCCCGAATCCGTCCCGGCCGGGCCGATGGAGATGGCCGTCGTAAAATGGTTCAATCGCACCAAGGGCTACGGTTTCGTGGTGCGCAACGGCGAACCAGGCGATATCTTCGTCCATGTCGAGACCCTGCGGCGCTGTGGCCTGGATGATCTCCTGCCCGGCGAGGCGGTGGCCGTGCGATTCGCCGACGGTCCCAAGGGGCTGGTGGTCGCGGAAATCAAACCGGGCGACTGACCTCGCCCCAGAAGGGCGTAGCGAGATGTCCAGTCGTCGTAGGATCCTGACGGGCATGCTGGCGGCGATGCTGCTGGCACCGCTCACGGCTTGCGCCGGGGCCCAGACACCCAAGGACGCCACCGGGCGACCGCTGGAACCCCTGACCATCGTGACCGCCACTGGCGAGCATGAATTCTGGGTCGAGATCGCCGACGAGGAACCCGAGCGCCAGCGCGGCATGATGTTCCGCGAGCCGCTGGCCGACGATCGCGGCATGCTGTTTGAATTCCCCGACGTGGCCGAGCGGGCGTTCTGGATGCGCAACACACCCAGTTCGCTGGACATCATCTACATCGACCCCCGGGGCCGGATCGTCTCGATCGCCGCCCACGCGGTTCCGTTCTCGGAAATCACCATCCCGTCGCGGGGGGCCGCCAGCGGGGTGCTGGAACTGCGCGCCGGACGGGCCGAAGAGATCGGTGCCAGGGCCGGCGACCAGGTCCGACACGAATTCTTCCGTCCCGGGGGCTGATCACGCGTTGCGGCGGACCGGGGTCCGTGGCAAGAGACGCCTCCGCCGGTTCGGAGTGTGGCGCAGCCTGGTAGCGCATCTGGTTTGGGACCAGAGGGTCGGAGGTTCGAATCCTCTCACTCCGACCATCGGTGGCCCGGGTCTCAGGACCCCGGGGAAGGCATGATTATCCCGGCCTCGGACGGCCGTGTGCGCCGCGTGCGGCGAATTCTGGAGACCCGGCCATGCTGGCGCGCATCTATCGACCCGCGAAGACCGCGATGCAGTCCGGCAAGGCCAGAACCCATGACTGGCGGCTGGAGTTTGAACCGGCCTCGGCCCGCATCATCGATCCGCTGATGGGCTGGACCGGTTCCACCGACATGAACGGCCAGGTCCGGCTCAGCTTCGAGACCAGCGAGGAGGCCGTGGCCTATGCCGAGCGGCACGGCATCCCGTTCCGCCTGCAGACCCCGCAGGAGCCGCCGGTGATCATCAAGACCTATGCCGACAATTTCGCCACCGCGCGCAAACAGCCCTGGACCCACTGAGGCCGCTGCGCCGACGTCCGCCCTCCGGCCCCGGCCGCAAGCGCCCATAGCTCAACCGGATAGAGCACCCGCCTTCTAAGCGGACGGTTGCAGGTTCGAGTCCTGCTGGGCGCGCCAGGGGAACCACGGAATCGCCATCGCTCGTGACGGTCCGGCACACCCGGTCGACAGTCGGCTTTCGCCGGCCCGCGGCCGGACCGCGACGACTGCGGAACGAACCGGCGACACGGCGCCTGGCGTCATCCCGCGCCGGCGCTAGGCGGGTCGCGCCGCGGGATCGGGCAGACGGGCGGCGCGCTGCCGGGCCCGCAGGTAGATGATCGGGGTCGCCAGGGTGCGCAGGGCCGCGAGCGCGAACGCCAGCCCATACAGCCTGATTCCCACGAGAAAGATTTCACCGTTGATCGTCGCCGAGGTGAGCGGCTCGGCGACGATCAGCTTGGTCATCGGCTTCAGGGCGTCAGGCCCGAGGAAGAACAGAAAATAGCCGATCGACCCCGCGATCCCTTCGCGCAGGAAGGTCTCGGTCGCGTCCAGGGCGCCAAAATCACCAAACAGGGTCTCCTGCACCGGCTGGGGCGCGAAGGCGTAGCTGGTCCCCATCAGCGCGAAGATGACCAGGAACATGACGAGCCGCGCCGCATAGACCCCGGAGAGAAGCGCGACGGTCTGCACCGGACGCAGGCGCTGGAGCAGGGAGGCCCGTTTCACGTCGTCGTCACCGACGGCGGGAATGAGGTCCGGAAAGGTTGAACCCACGATCGCGATGAATTTTCCGATCAGGTCCGCCAGTACGATCGCGAGCACCAGCAGGAACAGGAGCGACGATACGCTTCGCTCGGCGAGCAACGTGTTGACCGTCTCGGAGACGCCCAGGATCGCCACGGTGGCGATGATCAGGACCGAAATTATCGAACCCTCGATCGTGCGGCGCACAACTCGGATGATCCCCAGCATCGCATTCCCCCCGGACGCGCAAGACGACAGGCCGTCATCGATAGCACAGACGCCGCCCGGTTCCGAACCGGTCCAGACCCTGCTCCAGGTCGGCGATCAGCTCGACCGGATCCTCCAGGCCGATATGCAGACGCAGCAGCGGGCCGGCCAGGGTCGGCGGTGCCTGGCGCCAGGCCAGCTGCGAGGTCTCGTGGGTGATCAGGCTCTCGAACCCGCCCCACGAAAAGCCGAGCCCGAACAGGGTCAGCGAATCGAGCAGGGCGTCGGCCGACGCCGGTGTGCCGCCGTTCAGGACCACGCCGAGGATCGAGGCCGCGCCATCATAGTCACGCCGCCACAGAGCATGACCGGGGGATCCGGGAAGCGGAGGATAGAGGACGCGCGCCACCTCCGGCCGGGCCTGCAGCCATTCGGCCACCCGCAGGGCCGAACGCCCCTGCTCGCCATAGCGCAGGGGCAGGGTGCGCAGCCCGCGCAGCGCCAGCCAGGCGTCGTCGGGCGAGACCCGCCAGCCCAGGTCCTCAAGGGTCTCGGCGATCGGACGGCCGACGGCGGGGTCCGCGACGGCGATCGACCCCATCAGCAGATCCGAATGGCCGCCGACATATTTGGTCACCGCCTGCACGCTGACGTCGACACCATGGGCCAGCGGGCGGAAGGCCAGTCCGGCCCCCCAGGTATTGTCCATCACGGTCAGCCCCCCGCGGGCGCGGCAGGCCGCGGCCAGGGCGGCGACATCCTGAACGTCGAAGGTCAGGGAGGCGGGCGATTCGATCAGCAGGACCCGGGTGCGGTCGGTCAGGGCGGCGATGACCGCCTCGGTCGAGGCGGTGGCCTGATGAAACCGGCTGGTCACGCCGCGCGCGGCCAGGTGCCGGGTCAGAAACCGGCGGCTGGGGCCGTAGACGGCGTCCGTGGTCAGGACCTCGTCGCCGGGCCGGGTCAGGGCGGTGACCGGCACGGTCACAGCGGCCAGCCCGGAGGGGACCAGGCCGGTCCAGCGCGCCCCTTCCAGGTCGGACAGGGCGGATCGCAGTTCGCCGGCGGCCCCCAGGTCCTCGATGCCGTAGACCGGCCCGGGGCCGGGGTCGCGCATCAGGGCGGCGCTGTCGTTGAGCAGGGTCGAGGCGCGCTCGATCGGCGGATTGACGGGGCGGCGTCCCCGGCCGCGACGCGTCGCGCCGGCGATGAGACGGGTACGGTCGGATTGTGGAGCCATGACGGTTGGATTGCCCGGACGGGTTGCGATTGCCTCGCCAAGAGCCTCTAAAGTGGGACACGGTGCAAGGCCCCGACAGCCATGGTCGGGCGCGAGACGGCGAGGCGCGGATGAGCAAGAAAGCGATTTGGCGGGCGGCGACGGCGGTGGTCCTCAGCCTCGCCGTGGCGGCCTGCGGACGGGACCGGACCCCGGACGAGACGGTTCCCGACGGCACCCCGAGCCCCGCGCCGCGAACCAGCACGGTCGAACCGATCGCCAGTCCCACGCTGCAGACCGTCAAACGGCGCGGCCGGCTCAACTGCGGTGTCCACGAGGGGCTTGTCGGATTCGCCTACACCGACAATCGCGGTCAGTGGCGCGGCTTCGACGTCGACTTCTGCCGGGCGATGGCCGCGGCCATCTTCAATGATCCGAACGCGGTCCGGTTTGTGCCCCTGGCCATCGGCCGGCGGTTCGAGGCGCTGGATGACGGTCGCGTCGACGTCCTGTGGCGCAACACCTCCTGGACCATGACCCGTGACGGCGGCGAAGGCCTGAGCTTCGCCGGGATCAACTATTTCGACGGCCAGGGTTTCATGGTGCGCCGGGCCCTGACCCTGAACAGCGCGGTCGAGCTCAAGGGGGCCCGGGTCTGCGTCCAGGCCGGTTCCACGTCCGAGCTGAACGCCGCGGACTATTTCCGCTCGCGCGGCATCGACTACCGGCCCGTGGTCCTGCCCAGCGAGGAGGCCGCGCGCCAGGCCTATGCCCGCGAGGACTGCGACGCCCTCAGCGCCGACATCTCGGCCCTGGCGGCCACCCGCACCACCCTGTCGAACCCCGAGCAGCACGCCATCCTGCCCGACGTCATCTCCAAGGAGGCCCTCGGCCCGGTCGTGCGGCGCGGCGACGAACAATGGACCGCCATCGTGCGCTGGACCCTGAACGCGGTGATCCTCGCCGAGGAGCTGGGCGTGACCAGGGCCACGGTGGCCGCCCAGGCCCGCGATTCGACCGACCCGCGCGTGCGTCGCCTGCTGGGGGTCGAGGGCGAGTTCGGGCCGATGCTGGGCCTGTCCAGGAACTGGGCCCGCAATGCCATCGGTGCCGTGGGCAACTACGGGGAAATCTTCAATCGCAACCTGGGTGACGATTCAGCGCTCGACCTGGCGCGCGGCTTGAACGCACAATGGAACGCACGACCCGGCGGGTTGATCTACGCCCTGCCGATTCGATAGACGCCACTCAAGAGCGCCCCGGGGGAAGACCTATGGATACGATCAAGCGCGGCAAGCTGCCGCTTCACTGGCTGATGCTGATCGGCTTCCTCGTCGGGCTGGGCGGCGGCATGTTCGTCAATCTGACGGTCGGCGCCGACACCGGCTGGGTCCAGTGGCTGACCTCGAACATCACCGGACCGGCCGGCCAGATCTTCCTGCGCCTGCTGTTCATGCTGGTCATCCCCCTGCTGTTCTCGGCCCTGGTGGTCGGCGTCGCCGAGATGGGCGACCTCAAGGCGCTGGGCCGGGCCGGCACCAAGACCCTGATGCTGACCGTTGTCGTCTCCAGCATCGCCGTGCTGATCGGCATCGCCATGGTCAATATCTTCCGGCCCGGCGACGGCGTTGATCCGCTGCTGGCGCAGAGACTCCTCGAGGAGGGCGCGGCCGGGGCCGCCAATATCGTCGGCAATGCGCCCAAGTCCGTCGAGCTGGGCCAGTTCTTCCTCGACCTGATCCCGTCCAATGTCTTCACCGCCGCCTCGCAGAACCAGATCCTGCCGGTGATGGTCTTCGCCCTCCTGTTCGGCATCGGCCTGGTCATGGCCAGGAGCCGCTCGACCGACCGCCTTCAGGAGGTGATCGAGGGCATCTTCGAAGTGACGATGAAGCTGATCAACCTGGTCATCAAACTGGCCCCGATCGCCATCGCCTGCCTGATGTTCAACCTGGCGGCCCTGTTCGGCTGGGAACTGCTGGTGCGGCTGGCCGCCTATGTCGGCGTCGCCGTCGGGGCCATGCTGATCCATATGTTCGTGGTCTATCCGATCGTGGTCTGGACCATGGGCGGCATGTCGCCGGTCAAATTCTTCAGCGCCGTGCGCGAGCCGATGGTCGTGGCCTTCTCGACCGCCTCGTCCAACGCCAGCCTGCCGGTGGCGTTGCGGGCCGCCGAGTTCGAACTGAAGCTGCCGCGCAAGATCGCCCGCTTCGTCCTGACCGTCGGCGCGACCGCCAACCAGAACGGCACGGCCCTGTTCGAGGGGGTGACGGTGCTGTTCCTGGCCCAGTTCTTCGGCATCGACCTGACGATCACCCAGCAGGTGGTGGTCATGCTGGTCTGTATCCTCGGCGGCATCGGCACCGCCGGCGTCCCCGCCGGTTCCCTGCCGGTGGTGGCCATGATCCTGGTCATGGTCGGGGTCCCGGCCGAGGGCATCGGCCTGATCCTCGGCGTCGACCGCTTCCTCGACATGTGCCGCACCACGCTGAACGTCACCGGCGACCTGGTGCTGGCCACGGTGGTGTCGCGCGGCGAGACCGACGACATCGTGCCGGAAGGCCTGCCCGAGCCGGTCGCCCCGCCGCCCTAACGGTCTGTCGGGGTGGTCGCGATCGCCGTGTCGGCGCGACCGCCCCATTCCGCCCAGCTGCCGTCATACAGGCGCGACGGCTTGCCGAGGACGGCCAGCCCCAGGGACAGGACAGCCGCGGTGACGCCGCTGCCGCAGCTGGTGATCACCGGCCGGTCGGGATCGATCCCCGCCGCGTGAAACGCCGCTTGCAGGGCCGCCCCGCGCTTCATCGTCGCGTCCGGCCGCAGCAGGTCGGCGAAGGGCAGGTTGCAGGCCCCCGGCATATGGCCGCCGCGCAGGCCCGGTCGGGGCTCCGGGGCGGTGCCGGCGAAGCGACCCGCGGACCGGGCGTCCAGCACCTGGACCCCGGCGTCGGCAGCGCCGGCCACCGCAGCCCGGTCCGCCACCGCATCTGGATCGAACTGGGCCCGGAACCGGGCCGGGTCCGGCGGCGACCGGGGTCCGGCCTCCAGCGGACCGCCCGCCGCGCGCCAGGCCGGTAGGCCGCCGTCCAGCACCCGGACCCGCGACGCGCCGAACGTCCGCAACATCCACCAGATCCGCGCGGCCGAGACCAGGCCGGGGGTGTCATAGACGACGATGTCGTCCTGATCGCCGATGCCCAGGGCCGAGACATGGGCGGCAAAGGCGGCGGCCGTCGGCAGCATATGGGGCAGGGGACTGGCCCGGTCCGACCCGGCCTCCAGATCGAAGAACACCGCCCCGGGGAGCCGTTCGCGCGCGAAATCGATCCGCCCGTCGCGCCCGTCCAGATGCCAGCTGGCATCGACGATCCGCAGATCGGTGTGGCCCAGCAGGGCCTTGAGGTCAGGGACGGTGATCAGGGGCAAGGACGGGGTCATGGCCGAATCCTACACCCTCAGATCCGGTTCAGCGCCAGCTGGATCACATCGGTCCGCCCCGAGCGGAAACCGGCCTCGCAATAGCCGAGGTAGAAGCGCCACAGCCGCCGGAAACGCTCGTCAAAGCCGCCCATGCGGCGGATGTCCGGCCAGGCGGCCTGGAAGCGCCCGTCCCACAGGGCCAGGGTGTCGGCATAGTCACTGCCGAAGCGCTCGACCGCCTGCCAGTCCAGACCCGCCTGTTCGATCACCGGCCGCAGCCGGGCCTCGGACGGCAGCATGCCGCCGGGGAAGACGTATTTCTGGATGAAGTCGGTCCGGCTGTTGTAGTCCTCGAACAGGGCGTCCTGGATGGTGATGATCTGCAGGCCCGCGCGACCGCCGGGGACGAGGACCTCGCGGATCTTGTCGAAATAGGCCGGCCAGTACTCGCGGCCGACCGCCTCGAACATCTCGATCGAGGCGACCCGGTCAAACCGGCCCGCGACGTCGCGATAGTCGAGCATGCGGATGTCGGTCCGCTCGGCCAGACCGGCCTCGAACAGGCGGCGACGGGCGAAGTCGTGCTGCTCCTGCGAGATGGTGACCCCGGTGACATGGGCCCCGATCTCGCGTGCCGCATATTCGGCGAACCCGCCCCAGCCACAGCCGATTTCCAGCACGGTCTGGCCGGGCTGCAGATCCATCAGCCGGGCGAGCGCCGCGTATTTGCGGGTCTGGGCCGCCTCCAGACCGTCGTCCGGACCGGCGAACCGGGCCGACGAATAGGTCATGGTCGCGTCCAGCCAGGCGGCATAGAAGGCATTGCCCAGGTCATAGTGGGCATGGATGTTCTTGCGCGAGCCACTGCGGCTGTTGCGGCGACGCCGGTGCGACAGCCGGTTGATCACGCGCATGACCGGATTGCCGTCGACCACCTGACGGATGTGGTCATAGTTGGCGGCGATCGACTCCAGCAGCACGGCCAGATGCGGGGTTTCCCACTCACCGGCCATATGACCTTCAGCGAAACCGATGTCGCCACTGGCCAGCACCCGCCCGGCAAAGCGATAGTCGCGCACATCCAGGATGGCCGAGGGACCGGGGCGACCGCCTTCGAGCTGATGCACCTCGCCGTTCGGCAATTGCACCGACAGCCGGCCATAGGTCCAGTTGGCCGCCAGCAACCGCAGCAGCAGACTGAAGCCCCGCGGCGTGCGCGCGGCCGCCGTCGGGATGTCGGCCGTAACGGCGGTCATGCCCGGCACACGGCGGCGGTCGGTTCAGTCATCAGAATTGCGGGCCGGGGTGATCGTGCGCAGGGCATCCAGCGCGCGGAGCCGGGCCCGGGCATGATCGACGATCGGCCGGGGATAGTCGTGGCCCGGCCGGATCCCGGCCTGGCGCAGGATCTCGGGCGGGGCGGTCCACGGCGCGTGCAGCCAGCGGTCGGGGAGCCGCCGCAACTCGGGGACCCATGTCCGGACATATCGACCGTCTGCATCAAACTTTTCGCCTTGTGTGACCGGGTTGAACACCCGGAAATACGGGGCGGCATCGGCTCCGGATCCAGCGATCCACTGCCAATTCTGAATATTGTTGCCCGGATCGGCATCCACAAGGGTGTTCCAGAACCAGCGTTCGCCCACGCGCCAGTCGATCAGCAGGTCCTTCACCAGGAAGGAACCGACGATCATGCGCACCCGGTTGTGCATCCAGCCCGTCGCCCAGAGCTGGCGCATGCCGGCGTCGACAATCGGAAATCCCGTCTGTCCGGTCTGCCAGGCGGCGAGGCCGGCGGGATCCTCACGCCATGGCATGGCGTCATAATCCGGCCGGAAGGCCCGGTCGGCCATGGCCGGAAACTGGTGCAGCAGATGGGTCGAGAAATCGCGCCAGCCCAGCTGGGCCACGAATTTCTCGGCCTCCGGTCCCGGAACCCGGCCATCGGCGGCGGCGCTACGGGCGGCGGCCACGGCGCGCCACGGGCAGAGCTCGCCGAAATGCAGATGCGGTGACAGGCGGCTGGTCCCCGGGACCGCGGGCCTGTCGCGATCCCGGCTGTAGGTGCCCAGTCCGTGATCGACAAAGGCCGCCAGCGCCGCCGCGGCCCCGGCCTCGCCGGGGGTTCCGACGAAGCCGGAGGCCCAATCCGGGCGCGTGGGTTTCAGGGACCAGTCGTCGATGCAGGCGGAGGCCAGGGTCCCGACGCCGGATACGGCCGCCGGTGCCGGCACGGGCGGCGACGGCTCGGTCCCGGCCAGGAGCGTCTTGAGAAAGGGGGTGAACACCTTGTACGGCCCGCCGCTGCCGGTCAGCACCGTCCCGGGCCGGGCCAGCAGCGAGCCGTTGAAGCCCCGACACTCGACCCCCTCGGCCTTCAGCCCGTGGGCGATGTCGGCGTCCCGGCTCCAGGCCTCGGGCTCGAACAGCCGGTTCAGGAACACCGTCGCGGCCCCGGTCTCGGCAATCAGGTGCCGCAGCTCGGCCTCGCAGTTCCCGCGGCGCAGGACCAGCGGGGCCCCCTTGGCGGCAAGGTCGGCGGCCAGGGCCCGCAGCGATCCGTCCAGCCACCACAGGGACGCGGCCCCGGCCGGGCGCACCGTCCCGCCCTCGTCGTGGATATAGACCGGCACGACCGGCCGGCCCGTCGCCAGGGCGTGCGCCAGGGCCGGGTTGTCGGCCAGGCGCAGGTCGCGGCGAAACCAGACGATGACCGGGGCGTCGTCGGGGGGCGTCTCGGTGGTCACGGGGGCGATCTCCATGGTAGCTTGCGCACAGTTACGGCTGACGCCACCTGATGGCCGCATAGACCCGGCATCGACCCAGCGTCACAAGCCCCCATCCAGTCGAAAGTCCCGCCCGTGAGCCGACCCAACGCCATCATCACCCTGTCCGAAGGCCTGAGGCGACCCGTCGTCATCGGCGGCGGCAACCGCATCGCCTTCATCGCCGGCCCCTGCCAGCTGGAGAGCCGCCAGCACGCGCTGGAAATGGCCCATGCGCTGAAGGAAATCGGCGAGCGGCTGAATGTCGGCATGATCTACAAGACCAGTTTCGACAAGGCCAACCGCACCTCGGCCAGCGCCGCGCGCGGTCTGGGCCTGAAGGACTCCCTGCCGATCTTCGCCGAGATCCGCGCGGTCACCGGCCTGCCGGTGCTGACCGACGTCCATTCGGAAAGCCAGGCCACCGAGGCCGCCCAGGCCGTGGACGTGCTGCAGATCCCGGCCTTCCTGTGCCGCCAGACCGACCTGCTGCTGGCGGCCGCCGCCACCGGCAAGGTCATCAACATCAAGAAGGGCCAGTTCCTGGCCCCGTGGGACATGAAGAACGTCATCGCCAAGGTCGCCGGCGCGGGCAATCCCAACGTCATGGCCTGCGAGCGGGGCACCAGCTTCGGCTACAACACCCTGGTCTCGGACATGCGCGGCCTGCCGGTGATGCGGGAGATCGGCTGCCCGGTGGTGTTTGACGCCACCCACAGCGTGCAGCAGCCGGGCGGGCAGGGCACCTCCTCGGGCGGTCAGCGCGAGTTCGTGCCGGTGCTGGCCCGGGCCGCCGTGGCCGTCGGCGTCGACGCCGTCTTCATGGAAACCCACCAGGACCCGGACAATGCCCCGTCCGACGGGCCCAACATGGTGCCGCTGAACCGGTTCGAGGCCCTGTGCGCCGAGCTGCTGGCCTTCGATGATCTGGCCAAGGCCGTGATGGCCAAGGCCGGGTGAATCCGGTAGCCCGGTTCCATGGCTGAACGATCTCCCGAAACCCGTCCCCTCGACCTCGGGACCCTGCAGACCCTGCTTGACCGGGTGCGCGACCTGAAGATCGCCTGCGTCGGCGATCTGATGCTGGACCGCTACGTCTATGGCGAGGTCAGCCGCATCTCGCCCGAGGCCCCGATTCCGGTGCTGCGGGCCGGTCAGACGGTGGCCATGCCCGGCGGGGTCGGCAATGTCGCCCGCAATGTCGCGGCCCTCGGTGGGCGGGCGCGACTGGGGGCGGTGGCGGGCGACGACGCCGCCGGTCAGGATCTGGGCCGGTTGATCGCCGATGAGTCCCGGATCGAGGATTTCGTGGTCCGACCAGCCGGGGCCAGCACCGTGATCAAGACCCGGTTCGTCGCCGCCGGCCAGCAGCTGCTGCGTCTCGACGACGAGTCGGATCAGCGTCAGACACTGGATGACAGCGACGCCTTTTCCACGGCTTCTGCGATTCTTCTGTCAGATTACGCCAAAGGGGTGGTCGGCGACGGCCTGATCGCCGCGGCCCTGACCGCAGCCCGTGCGAGCGGCGCGGCCGTGGTAGTCGACCCCAAGGGACGCGACTTCGCCCGCTACGGGGCCGTCGATGTGATCAAGCCCAATGCCAGCGAACTGGCCGGGGCCACCGGCCTGCCGGTCGAGACCGACGCCGAGGTCGAGGCGGCCCTGACCGCCCTGCTGGCCGCAACGACCGCGAAAGCCATCGTCGTCACCCGCGCCGGCAAGGGTATGAGCCTGGCCCGCCGGGACGGGCCGGTTCAGCATTTTCCGGGCCGGGCCCGCGAGGTGTTCGACGTCTCGGGGGCCGGGGACACCGGTCTGGCCGCCCTGGGCCTGGCCCTGGCGGCCGGATCGACGCTGGAAACCGCCGTCCAGTTCGCCATCCTCGCCTCGGGGGTGGTGGTCGGCAAGGCGGGCACGGCCGTGGTCACCCCGGCCGAGCTGATCGACGCCGAGATGAGCCAGCACGCCCACGCCGCCCACGCCAAGGTCACCCCGCTGGACGAGCTGGCGGCCGAGGTCGAGGGCTGGAAACGCCAGGGCCTGAAGGTCGGCTTCACCAACGGCTGTTTCGACATCCTGCACCGCGGCCACGTCGCCTATCTGGCCCAGGCGCGCGGCTGGTGCGACCGGCTGATCGTGGCGCTGAACACGGATGACTCGGTGCGACGGCTCAAGGGTGAGGGGCGGCCGGTCAATGATCTGGACAGCCGCGCCGTGGTGCTGGGCGGCCTGTCCAGCGTCGACCGCGTCACCTCCTTCGACGACCCGACCCCGATCGCCCTGATCGAACGCCTGCGCCCGGATGTGCTGATCAAGGGGGCCGACTATACCCGCGAGGGCGTCGTCGGCGGCGACGCGGTCGAAAGCTGGGGCGGGGTGGTCCGTCTGGCCACCTTCAGCGACGGCTATTCCACCACCCGCACCATCGAGAAGATGAAGGATCCCGCATGAGCCGTCAGATGATCGTGGTGACCGGCGGGGCCGGCTTCATCGGCTCCAACATTGTGGCCCGGCTGTGCGCCGACGACCGCCACGACGTCGTCGTCTGCGACCGGCTGGAGACGGCCGACCTGGCCAAGTGGAAGAATATCGCCAAACACCCGATCGCCGACTTCTGGCAGCCGGAGGAGCTGTTCGAACAGCTGGAACGCCACGCCGAGGACATACTGGCGGTCGTGCATATGGGGGCGATCTCGGCCACCACCGAGCCCGACGCCGACCTGATCCTGCGCACCAACTACACCCTGTCGCGCGACCTGTGGGACTGGTGCGCCATCCGCGACTGCCGGCTGATCTACGCCTCTTCGGCCGCGACCTACGGCGACGGCGAGCAGGGCTTCGAGGACAAGGACGATCTTGACTCCCTGTCGGCGCTTCGTCCGCTAAATGCCTACGGTTATTCGAAATTCCTGTTCGACCAGTACGCCCTGCGCCAGGCCGAGCGCAGTCAGGCCCCGGCCCAGTGGGCCGGGCTGAAATTCTTCAACGTCTACGGCCCGAACGAGGGCCACAAGGGCACGATGAAGTCGGTCGTGGCCCAGATCTGGCCCATGGTCGCCGCCGACAAGCCGGTGACCCTGTTCCGCTCGCACCGGTCCGACTATGCCGACGGCGGCCAGATGCGCGACTTCGTCTTCGTCGACGATGTGGTCGACATCATCATCTGGCTGCTGGAGACGCCGTCGGTCTCGGGCATCTACAACGCCGGCTCCGGTCAGGCCCGTTCGTTCGCCGACCTGGCCCGCGCCACCTTCGCCGCCGCCGGCAAGGCGGCCCGCATCGACTATGTCGATACGCCCGAGGTGATCCGCGATAAATACCAGTATTTCACCGAGGCCCGGATGGACCGGATCCGCGCCGCCGGCTTCGAGGGCCAGTCGACGCCGCTGGAAGAGGGGGTCCGGCGCTATGTGCAGGACTATCTCGCCACCCCGGATCCGTATCGATGAAGGGCCCGCCGCTGACCTTGCGCCAATGGGTCGGCTGGACCGGCTTTGCGCTGGTGTTCGCGTTTGTGGCGGCGATTGCGGTCTGGCGTGGCGACATCCTGCAGGCCGGACTGAACCCCCAGGTGCCGTTCCAGACCTACAGTCCGCCCCCGCCCCCGGACTATGCCACGCCGGCCGCCTGGGCCCTGCGCGACGCCCGCACCGCCGACGCCGGTCCCGCCGCCGTCTTCTTCGTCCATTCCACCACCTATGACGGCGGGCGCGAGTGGAACGGACCGATCGGCGACCGCAAGGCGGACGCCTATCTGAAGCGGGTCGTTCTGCCCAACTATGCCGGGCCGTTCGCGCGCGCCGGGGCCATCAGTGCCCCCCGCTACCGCCAGGCCAGCCTCTATACCCGGCTGACCCTGCGCGATGATGCCCGCGAGGCCCGGGCCTTCGCCTACGGTGACATCGCCGCGGCGTTCGACGTCTGGCTGGACGGCCACCCGCACGGCCCCCTGGTGCTGGCCGGGGTCGAACAGGGCGGGGAACTGCTGGAACGGCTGGTCCGCGAGCGGATCGCCGACGATCCGGCCCTGCGGCGCCGGCTGGTCGCGGTCTATCTGATGGATGTGGTGGCGCCCGCCTCCGGCCTGGCCCCGGCGGTGCCGGCCTGCGTCAGCCGCAACCGCACCGGCTGCGTGGTCGCCTGGTCTCCGGTGGCCTTCGACAATGACGGGGCCGCGCGCGGACGGCTGCGGCGGGCGCTGGTGTGGAACGCGCGGGGTCAGCTGGTGGATCTGAACGACCGGGCCGCCCTCTGCGTCAATCCGGTGACCGGCTCGACTGATACCGCGCCGGTCGAGGCGCGTCACCACCGGGGAGCGACCAATGCCACCGGCCTGGAACAGGGCGCGCGTCCGGCCCTGATCGCCCGTGAGGTGGCCACCGAATGCCGCGACGGCCTGCTGCGCTACAGCCAGCCCGGACTGGAGTCCTTCCGCGAGACGGGAAGCTGGAGCGATCGTAGAAAGGCACGCCCCTACAATCTGTTCTATGGCGATATTGAAGCAGATGTTGAGGCAAGGCTGGCGGTCTGGCTGGCCGACCAGCCCCGGATCTAGTCGGTTCCGGCCCGGTCGTTGCGCCAGTCGAACAGGGCTTCGAGAACCTGCACCGCCTGACCCCGCGGCGAGGACAGGTCCGGGTCGCGATTGAGCACCAGCCGGGCATCGTCAGCCGCCGTCTGCATCAGGGCGCGGTGCCGCACCGGATCGGCG
>TARA_R110000850_G_scaffold191091_11_pt1 | contig 21975 bp, 28 predicted proteins | sample TARA_R110000850 | Tara Oceans TARA_R110000850 (sample SAMEA4397586) | marine metagenome | biome: Polar Biome; feature: [SRF] surface water layer (ENVO:00010504); material: water (ENVO:00002006), including particulate matter (ENVO:01000060) such as... | depth 5 m | reverse complement strand
AGCGCTGGAGATGTCAGGAGAGTTGAGGCGCGGACCAGACTGTTTCGCGGTCCGGGCTGTTGTCAGGCCGCCGGCTTCCAGGTCAGGCCCTTGACCCAGGTTGGAATGGGACGCAGCAATCGCTTCGGATACTTGTTGCTGAGCTTCACCAATGCATCAACTGGACCGTGATAGGGCGCAATGCTGCGGTCCATCACAATCTTGGCGTGCCGGGAAATGATCTGATACCAGGGATTTCGCCGACCCATTGGGGTTCCGCCAATCCGTTCAAACTTGCTCATCGCCTCGTACAGGCGCTCTTCCTTCAGGCCCAACTCGACGATGTTGTCGCGCATGCGGTTGAGCAGCGGCAGATAGGCCAGCACGCCCAGTATCAGTTTGGGATTGGACCAGGTGGCCGCGGTCTTGAGCACATGGCGATACATCGGCCCATGGCCGAGCATCTCCAGCACATGAAAACCCACACCCAGATGGCGTGCTTCGTCAGCATTGATCTTGGCAAAGACTTCGTGACAGACCGGGTCCTTCACCGTGTCCAGCAGGAACTTGCACAGGGCGCCGTCGAGTGCAATTTCGAGCATGGGAATCACTGATCCCAGCACTTCCAGCGGCATGTCATCGCTCTGCGTATCCAGCCAGTCAATGACCAGTCGCAGGTTGATATTGGGTTCTGGAATTTCGTCGCCGTCGAGCATGCCCCAGCGTTTCATCAGAGCCATCTCGGCATTGGCGTGCCGCTGTTCCTCTGCATGGAAGTAGCGATAGATTTCGCGCAGCGTCTCGTTCGGCGCTTTCTTGGCCATGGCAGCAAAACCGCGCGCGCCAACATGCTCGATCCACATCAGATCGGCCATGAACACTTTCAGCTTGGGATACAGCTCTGGGTCCTGCGTGACCAGCTCTGCGCCCGGGGCATCCCAGTCAATATCGGCCAGTGCCCACTGGCTGGATTTCATCTTGCCGAGCATCCAGTTGAGATCCATCTGCATGGCGTTCTCCTCGTTTGATTTTGATTCTGGCTCAGGCTCTGGCGGCCATTAACCGTCCGAGCAAGCCTGCGCCGCGCGCATACAGGGACGGCGAAAGTCGCTTGGCGCGCCAGATGGTTCGCGCATCCAGCTGGGGCAGGACATAAAGCTGGCCCTTGTCCAGCGCATTGAGCGTCTGGCGTGCGACGCCGTCAGCGGGAATGCCGGACCATTTCATGACCTTCTGTGCGAAGCCTGCTCCGGCACCCTCTATGCGGCCATCGCGCACGATATTGGTTTTGACGAAGGTCGGGCACAGGGCGGTGACGCGGATATCCGTGCCTGCCATCTCGGCGGCCAGCGTTTCGGTCAGCGCCAGCACCGCAGCCTTGCTGACGTTGTAAGGCCCCATGGTCGGCGCCGCCGCAAAGCTCGCGGTAGAACCCACATTGATGATGCCGCCGCGACCACTTTCACGCAGCAGCGGTGCAAAAACATGACAGCCGTGGATCACGCCCCAGAGGTTGACGCCCAATACCCACTTCCAATCCTTCATGGGCGTTTCGCCAACGACAGAGCCACCAGCACCGACTCCGGCGTTGTTAATCACCACCTCCACTGCTGTGCCGAGCCAGTCTTCTGCCGATACAGCCAGTGCTTGTACTTCAGAAATTTTCGACACATCACAGGCCACAGCTATGGCTTGCGCCCCAAGTGCCTGGATCATGTCGACCGTTTCCTGCGCAGCCTCGAGCTTGATGTCCGCACAGACCACCCGCCCGCCACGACGTGCGAGTTCAAGTGCGAACTCGCGGCCAATTCCACTACCTGCGCCAGTGACCACCGCCGCTGCATTGGACGTGAGCCTGGACTTGCTCATGAAGGCCACCTTCAGGCCGCCGCCGTGGCTGCAAGCGGCGTCTTGCGCGGCGCATAAGGTGCGCTAAACGCTTCTATGCCTTCCAGATAGTGGCTGTTGTCCTCATTCCAGGGATGGAAGCCCGGCCGGAAGTAGTCAAACCACGGACGCACCATCTTGCGCAGGAAGCCGACTTCGCCAATGGCCATCTTGTAGAACGAGCGCCAGCCCTTGAGATCACGCAGCTTGCCTTCGCGGGCCACAAAACTGAAGAAGGCCGGCAAGGTCATGCCCCAGAAAATTGCGGTGGCCATGACCAATCCAAATGACCGGGTGGCGTAAGCGGCAACGCCCTTGCCCTGGGTTGCTTCCCAGACGTCATAAGCCACGCCCTTGTGCTCGGTTTCTTCCAGCGCATGCCAGCGCCACAAGGCGTGATAGCCGTCTTCGGCATTTTCCGTGACCCGATCATCACTGAGCAGGCCATTGGCCATGATCGCAGTCAGGTGCTCAAGGGCAATCGTCGTGGACAGGTTGAAGGACTTTGAAAAATTGTTCTGCCCGAAGTCCAGCAAGGCCTTGACCCTGCGTTCAAACACGGCGGCCGACGGCAGATGCTTGAACATGACCGCGTTGTACTCGTCGTGCTCGCGGCCATGCATGGCTTCCTGACCAATAAAGGCCGTTGCCGCTTTCTTCAGCTCAGGATCCTGAAGCTGATCACGATAATGGCGCACGGCGTCAATGAAGAAGCGCTCGCCGACCGGAATGACCAGTGACATGGTGTTCATCAGATGCGTGAAGTGCACGCTGCCGTCACCTATCCAGTCCTGGACACGATCTTCAGGCAGATCAAACTTGAGATCTCGTCGGGTCGGCATGACAGATTCGGACTTCGCGTTGCGGGCAGAATTGACGGCTTTGGCAGTACTCATCTTTAGTCTCCTGGGGCGGACGCGCCCTTTAGGTATACAATCGTCTACCGGCAATGTAGACGAGTGTCTACTATGGCGTCAACACCGTCTGTGACATTGAACGATGTAACAATACCAAGTGCCTGATATGTCTAAAATTAAAGACGTTATTCAAGGAAAAAAGGCGGCTAAACCGCCCGCTGCGACTGGCCGTCAGAAGCTCATGGATGCCGCACTGGAGCTGGCAGGAACTACCAAGAGCCTGGCTTCGCTAGGTCTGCGCGAAGTCGCACGGCAGGCTGGCCTGAACCCGAATACCTTCTACCGCCACTTCAAAGACTTCGATGAACTCGGCGTCGCCATGCTCGACGAGCTGGGCACCAAGTTGCGCAAGGGCCTGCGCGAACGCAGGCTCATGCCCGCAGCAAAAGGTCTGCGCCTTTCCAATACCGACAATCCCACGGAATTGCTCCGAGAAGCCCAGAGCATCATCAGCGAGTCCATTGGGCTGGTCTTGGATTTTGCGACCGAACATGAAGCGAGCTACGTCGTCGGCATCCGCGAACTCCATGGCACCAGTCCGGTTCTGCGCAAGGCTCTACGCAATTTGCTCGACGGTATTGCACAAGACATGGCCGAAGACGTTCTGGGCGTACTGGAACTGCCCATGGTCCGACGAGAGACAGTGGAAGAAATCTCGTTGGTCGTCATTCGCCAGATGACATTCTTCTCGATGGACTACCTGGAAAATCCGGAGCAGCGCGATCAGATCAAGCTACGGGCAGAGCGATTCATCCTGTTGCTGTTCTGGGGCGCCATTGCAGAAGAAGCGCCGCAGTTGGTGGCAGACGTGAAGTTCACGTTCCCCAAATAAAGGGAACGCGCCTGCCGCCCGATCTATTTGCGCCGATAAGGGCTGAGCACGCCAGCCGGCAGACGTCGAAAGCGCTTGTAACTCCACCAGTACTGCTCCGGCAGGTGGGTCAACACGGATTCGATGCCGCGATTGAGCGCTGCCGCACCCTCTGCCGCATCGGCAATCTCACGCGTACCCAACGGCACGACGTGAAACTTGAAGCCGCGTGCCCAGGGCAGACGTTCGGCGTAACAGAAAACCACCGGCGCCTGCGTACGTGACGCCAGCTTGCTCACCAGTTCCGTGGTGTGCGCCGGAATTCCAAACAATGGCGCAAACACACCTGCGCCATGCGGCGGATCCTGATCCGGCAGGACGCCAATCATCTCGCCCTTGCGCAGGGCCCCGAGCAAAGCGCGAACACCGCCACCGGTAGTGGGCACCAGGCTTGCTCCAAAGCGCTTTCGCCCTTCCAGAATCAAGGCATCGATGGCGCCCTTCTGCGGCTTGTACAAGGTGGTCAACGGGCCCAGTTGCGAACAGAACATTCCGGTGAGTTCCCACGAACCAATATGCGGACAGAGCAGAATCTTGCCGCCGTCAGCGCTCAGTGCCTGCATTCGGCGCACGGCTTCATCGTCCTGAATCCAGCGCTCAACGCGGGCGCGAGGACCAAACCAGATCGCAGGTGCTTCGAGCAGTGCCTTCACCAGATGCAGTAAGGACTGACGAGCAATCTCGCGCCGCTCGTCCTCGCGCAGTTCAGGCAGGCACAGCTCCAGATGTCGAAGCGCGATGCGCTTGCGCGTATTGGGGATCAGCCACAGAAGATTGCCGAGCATGGCGCCCAGACCATGCAGAACCAGAAGCGGCATATGTCCGAGTACAACGAGCAAGCCGCGCAATAGAAATGTCATTCCGTGAGGGTTGGTCAATCAGCACACAAGATAAAGGAGATGCAGAATCAGATAGATGATCCGATTCAAACCGCTGGTGCCTAGTTTGCCGAAAATGGGCGCTGTTGAGATACCCCGCGTCATGTAATGCTTTGTCGATGAATCTTGAGCTTCTGCTTTCACAGTGGCTGGACTGGGGCACGCGTCCCGGTCTGAGCACCGCCGTCACCGCACTGGGCATTGCCCTGGCCGCAGCCTTGCTGGGGCAACTAATCTATATCGTGGGACGGCGCCTGTTGCCTTCAAGCAGCCTGACGTATTCGGTGATGATTCGCGCAAGACGCCCGATGGCCGTGGTCTGGCCCCTGCTGGCACTGCTGATCTGCTGGGAAGCCGCCGAAGACGACATCGCCTGGATCGGAGTAGTGCGGCATCTCACCATTCTGCTCTTGATCCTGGCCGTCACGTTTGCAGGAACCGGCTTCGCGCGCGGGCTGGGCGATCACATCCTGCGCGCCACTGAACCGGAGAGCAGGCGCGGCGAAGCGCGCGCACGTCGTGTCTACACGCAGGCGCAGATGTTCACCCGGCTGGTGATTTTTGCGGTGGTGGTCGTCGGCCTGGGTTCTGCCTTGATGACATTTCCCGGTATTCGGCAGTTTGGTGCCAATTTGCTCGCATCTGCTGGTGTGGCCGGACTGATTCTTGGTTTTGCCGCGCGACCGGTGCTGTCCAACCTGCTCGCCGGCGTGCAAATCGCGCTGACTCAGCCGATTCGCCTGGAAGATGTGGTAATCGTGGAGGGCGAATGGGGATGGGTGGAGGAAATCAAGTCCACCTATGTGGTGATCCGCATCTGGGACGAGCGACGGCTGGTCCTGCCGCTGCAGTGGTTTATCGATCATCCATTCCAGAACTGGACCCGCGCCAATTCCAAGCTGATCGGATCCGTCTACTGGTGGGTGGATTACCGCATGCCGCTGCAACCGATTCGCGACGAAGTACAGCGCGTGTGCGAGTCCGCGCCGGAGTGGGACGGCCGACTGGCCATCGTCCAGGTGACCGACAGTTCAGATCGCGCCTTGCAGATTCGCGGTCTCGTCACGGCCCCCGACGCGCCGCAAACCTGGGATCTGCGCTGTCGCGTCCGTGAAGCCGTGGTGCACATGATCCAACGCGATTACCCCGAATATCTGCCGCGCATGCGGGCGGAGATTGGAACACCGGCGGAGCCTCCTGCCGCACAGGCAGAAGACATTTTTCAGCGGCAGGCGCCAAGCCTGCCGCAGACACCCTGACACGCAAGGCGGGCAACAAAAAGGGGCCGGAAAACCGGCCCCTTTCTACAACACGGAAACAGGAACCAGGCTATTCGCCCTTGCCCTTGTCCTTGTCGCCAATCGAGATCGAGGTCTTGTCACCACCTTCTGATTCCGAGAAGGAGAATGAACCGTCGCCGGTATCAATATTGAGACGGGTGGAATCCTCTGACTTGGATTCCGCGGGCGCGGCCGCAGGTGCAGCGCTGCCTGACTGTTCGCCCTTGGAGCAGGCGCCCAGGCCCAGAATCATGGCCATACCAGCCACCATCAAGAATTTGTGCATGTGTTTGTGCATTATTGAAACCTCTGTTTTTTGGGGTGAATGCTGTTGGGATCACGTCGTGCTACCAGCAACCGGGCTTGCCGGATCCAACATTTCCCTGATAAGCCATCCCATCAGCACGGCCACCTTATAGGCAGCGGCATTGACTCACGATGAATTCCCCGCGCAAAAACCGCGATACCCGGCTGAGTTGAACGTGCAGCGACATCCTCAGGGGGAAAACCGATGATCGGCCTGATTCAACGCGTCAAAAACGCCGCGGTCACAGTTGACGGACAGTGTATCGCCAGAATCGAAAAAGGCCTGCTCGTGCTGGTCGGCGTACAGCGAGACGATGACCCGTCCAAGGCGGAACGACTGCTCAAGCGCCTGCTCGCCTATCGGATCTTTCCGGACGATCAGGGGCGCATGAACCTCGGACTGCAGGACATCGCCGGCGAACTGCTGCTGGTCCCGCAATTCACACTGGCAGCCGATACGGCCAAAGGTAATCGCCCCGGATTCTCCACGGCCGCAGCGCCCGAATATGCAGAATCCCTTTTTAATCATCTTGTTGAGGCTGCGAAAGCGGCGCACCGCAAGGTCGAGAGCGGCCGATTCGGCGCTGATATGCAGGTCAGCCTGCTCAATGACGGACCGGTCACTTTCTGGCTCGAAAGCTGATCATCCATCGGGCCACGGGAGGGGTTGGTTCTAATCCGCCGATGCAAACGGTATCCTTGCCGCCCCGCAGGACACCCCGTACCCATGTCAGCCCGTAAATCCAAGGTTTCACGCGAAACACGTGAGACCACGATCAATGTCCAGATCAACCTCGATGGAACGGGCGAATCGCGACTCGCGACTGGCCTTCCCTTCCTTGATCACATGCTTGACCAGGTCGCTCGACACGGCCTGATCGATCTCGATATCAGCGCAAAGGGTGATTTGCACATTGATGCCCATCACACGGTGGAAGACATCGGCATCACTCTGGGCCAGGCCTTTGACCAGGCAGTGGGCAACAAGAAGGGCATCACCCGCTACGGTCATGCCTACGTGCCGCTGGATGAAGCCCTGTCGCGAATCGTGCTGGATCTCTCGGGCCGGCCGGGGCTGGAGTGGCATGTAGAGTTTCCACGCGCCCTCATCGCAGATTTCGACGTTGACCTGTTTCGTGAATTTTTCCAGGGCTTCGTCAATCATGCGAAGGTCACCCTGCATGTGGATGCGCTGCGCGGACGCAATGCGCACCACATCGCGGAAACCATCTTCAAGGCCTTTGGCCGTGCGCTGCGCATGGCCTGCACGCCGGACACCCGCCTCGGCGACGTCATGCCCTCGACCAAGGGCTCACTCTGAGCTGAGTCTCGACCGAGCTGAATCTTGCTGATCCTCGTTACCGTATTGCTGCCTCTGAATCAGGCCGCGCCAGCATTTAGCTTGCGCCCCCTGTCGTCACGGGTTGCGGAGTAGAAAGAATTGGAAGTCATTGGCGTCATTGATTACGGCATGGGCAACCTGCATTCACTGGGGAAGTCACTCGAGCGCGTCGCCGGATCGCAGCGGGTCGAGATCTCATTCGACCCGGAGAAGCTCCTCAAGTGCGACAAGCTGGTTCTGCCGGGCGTCGGTGGCGTGCTGGGTTGCATGAACGAACTGCGTCGCCTGGAACTCAATGATCTGATTGTGGAAGCCTCGCAGAACAAACCCATGCTCGGCATCTGCCTGGGCATGCAGGTCATGCTCGAGCATTCCGACGAAAACGGCGGCGTGCAGGCCTTGGGCCTGTTCCCGGGGGAAGTCATCCGCTTTCCTGATCCAGAACCAATAAGTCCGGGCGCCAAGACCCGCGATCGGCTCAAAGTGCCGCACATGGGCTGGAACCGCGTGCACCAAACCCACAGCCATCCGCTCTGGGAAGGCGTTGCCAACGACAGCTGGTTCTACTTCGTGCATAGCTACTACGCTCGTCCCAAGCAGGCCCAGCATGTCATCGGCGTGACCGAATACATGCACAGTTTTGCCTGCAGCCTAGCGCGCGACAACCTCGTGGCAGTGCAATTTCACCCCGAGAAAAGCCAGGCCGCTGGCTTGCGTCTGCTGGCCAACTTCGCTGAGTGGGATGGCCAGTCGTGAGCACTGGTTTGCCCCGCAAGCAAGGAATCAGGCACAGTCTTGAGCCTCGCAGTGCCTTGCGATCATTTTTCCGCGTGCACAGCGCGCGCGCAGCCCATCTCCACATTCTGATTCGCTCATGCTGCTGATCCCTGCTATCGACCTCAAGAATGGCCAATGCGTTCGCCTGCGCCAGGGTCGAATGGATGACGTCACCATTTTTTCCGACGACCCGGTCAGCGTTGCAAAACGATGGGCCGATGAAGGCGCCGAGCGCATCCACATTGTGGATCTCGACGGCGCGCTCAAGGGCCAGCCGGTCAATCTGAAAGTGGTTGAACAGATTGCCAGCGCCACCAAAGTACCCGTACAGGTGGGCGGTGGCGTGCGCGACGAAGAAACCGTGCAGCATTATCTCAACGCCGGCGTGGCCTACATCATCATTGGCACAAAGGCGGTCAATACCCCGCACTTTCTGCGTGATCTGTGCATCGAGTTTCCACGCCATATCATCGTCGGGCTTGATGCCATGGACGGTCGCGTGGCGCTTGATGGCTGGTCCAAGCTGACACATCACAACGTGGTGGATATGGCTCAACACTGCGAACGCGACGGCGTCGAAGCCATCATCTACACCGATATCGGCCGCGACGGCATGATGAAAGGTGTAAACGTGGAATCCACCAAGACCCTGGCCCAAGCGGTCAACACGCCGGTCATCGCCAGCGGCGGTGTCTCCAGCCTGGATGACATTCGCAAGCTGCTCGAGGTCGAAGCCGAAGGCGTCAGCGGTGCGATCATCGGCCGCGCCCTTTATGAGGGCGGACTGAGCCTGAAGGAATGCCTCAAGGTCGCTGCTGGCGGCTAGATGCGGATTTCCGCATGAGCTCGCTCCAAACAGCACTACCCGCCTGTCCCTAACCGGATCAACACACCTCTTCCCAGCATGCTCGCCAAACGCATCATTCCCTGCCTCGATATCGACCGCGGTCGTGTGGTCAAGGGCATCAAGTTCGAAGACATTCGCGACGCAGGCGATCCGGTCGAGGTTGCGCGCCGCTATGACCGTCAGGGCGCGGACGAGTTGGTATTTCTCGACATCACCGCAAGTTCGGATGCTCGCCCCACCCTGTTTCAGACCGTGGAAGCCGTCGCGAGGGAAATTTATATCCCCCTGACCGTAGGCGGCGGCGTGCGAACCAGTGCAGATGTACGGGCCCTGCTCAAGGCAGGTGCCGACAAGGTGTCCATCAACACTGCCGCGGTCCATGACCCTAATTTTGTTACCGAAGCCGCCGAGCGCTACGGTGGTCAGTGCATTGTGGTCGCCATCGACGCCAAGCGGGTCAACAAGAAGAAAGAGCCGCCGCGCTGGGAAATTTTCACGCACGGCGGACGCAAGACCACCGGAATTGATGCCATTGAATGGGCCAGCAAGATGGTCGACAAAGGCGCCGGGGAACTGCTGGTCACCAGCATGGACCGGGATGGCACCAAGGAAGGCTATGACCTGGAGCTGCTACAGGCCATATGCAGTTTAGTTCCGGTTCCGGTCATCGCCTCTGGCGGCGTCGGCAAACTGGAGCATCTTGCGCAGGGCTTGCAGCAGGGTCAGGCTGACGCTGTTCTTGCAGCGAGCATCTTTCACCATGCCACTCACACCGTCGGCGAAGCCAAGGCCTATCTTTCCGAACGCGGCATCCGCGTGCGCGAGGATCTGGCCGCGTTCGGAGTCTGAGACGTGAGCACGCTGGGCTCCGAGTTGGATGCACTTTACGCCACGCTGGAGTCGCGCAAGGGTGCAGACCCCAGTACGTCCTACGTGGCCAAGCTCTATGACAAGGGACTGGATGCCATCCTCAAGAAAGTTGGCGAGGAATCGGCTGAGACCTTGCTCGCAGCCAAGAACGCGAGCAAACCAGAACTTGTATACGAGTCGGTTGACCTCATCTTTCATCTGTTCGTACTGCTGGCGCGCGAAGGCATCTCATGTGAAGACCTCGCCGTAGAACTCAAGAGACGAAGCGGCACATCCGGCATCGTCGAGAAAGCGTCACGAAGTTCCTGAATAATTTTGGTTGCGGATGAATCCGCGCAAGGAGAAAGCGTCATGGGTACTTTGAGTATTTGGCACTGGCTGGTAGTACTGGCCATCGTGGTTCTGGTTTTCGGCACCAAGAAGCTGCGCAATCTGGGCGGCGACCTGGGCTCCGCGATCAAGAATTTCAAAGGCGCGATGAGCGAAGGAGAAGCGCAGGCCGAGGCAGAAAAGGCACAGGCTGAGCTGGCCGCCGAAAAGAAGAGCTCATCCGAACAGATGACCGCTGACCAAGCTTCAGAAAAGAGCAAGGACAAGGTCTGAGCGCCGCGCGTTCGGAATTTTCTGAACAGGCACGCAAGGACAAACGTCTATGTTCGATATCAGCTTCGGTGAATTGGCGCTGTGCATGGTGGTGGCACTGGTCATCCTGGGCCCCGAACGGCTTCCCAAGATGGCGCGCACCATCGGCCGCTGGATGGGCCAGGCCAAGAGCTACGTGCGTAATGTCAGCGCGGAACTGGAGCGTGAAACCCAGGTGATGGACATCAAGCGCCAGCTTGAAGAAGCCAAGTCAGCGCTCAAGGATGCTGAACGCACCGCACAACGCGAAACTGAAGCGATGTCGCAAAGCGTCAGCAAAGACATGAACAAGAAGATCTGATGGTCGAGGAAGTCCCCGTCAACGAAGAAGAGAAAAGCGCGCCGGAACAGCCGCTGATGGCGCATCTTCTGGAACTGCGCGACTGCGTCCTCAAGATCATTTATGGCATCGGCCTGGTCTTCGCGCCGCTGGCGTATTTCACCAAGGAAATCTACGCGCTGACAGCGCAGCCGCTGATCAACCTGATGCCGGCTGGCACCTCGATGATCGCCACCGAGGTTGCGTCGCCGTTCTTCGTGCCCCTCAAGTTGTCGGCCATGTTGGCCGTTGCCCTTTCCATGCCGTGGACCTTGTTCCAGGTCTGGGCTTTCGTGGCACCGGGCCTGTACAAGTCGGAACGAAAGCTGGTTGCACCACTTCTGGCATCCAGCACCCTGCTGTTCTACCTGGGCATGGCCATGGCCTATTTCCTGGTCCTGCCCACCGTATTTGCCTTTCTGATCAGCGTTGCGCCCGAGGGCGTGGCGGTGATGACAGACATCAACAAATATCTGAGCTTTGTGCTCTCGATTTTCATCGCTTTCGGACTGGCGTTTGAAACGCCGGTGGCGATTGTCTTGATCGTGCGCACCGGTTTTGTCTCCCCCAAGAAACTGCGGGAGAGCCGCGCCTATGTGCTGGTCGGCGCATTCGTCGTGGCTGCGGTGCTCACCCCGCCCGATGTGGTGTCCCAGTTCCTGCTCGCCGTGCCCACCTACCTGCTCTATGAGTTGGGCATCATCGCCGCCGTGTGGATTACGCCAAGTTCCGTCCACATGGATGAGGACGATGAAGAAGAGGCCAGAGACAGCGCCTGATCGTCTGGCGTTTTACCTGCTGGCCGGCCCCTGTGTCATTAAGCCTGCCGCACGCCTAATCTCAAACAGGCTTACGAGACTCCTGCGCAGGCAATTGAAGTTTGCGCGGGGCCTCAAAGCACCCGGGACCTCTAATCCTGCGGTGGCAGCTCTACATGCGAGCGGTGCGGTGATTCGTGCTCAGCAACCACCACGGTCCGGATGTGATGCTGCATCTGGCTCTGCAGGGATTCCATCACCGGCGTTGTTTCCGGCATGACCTTTCGCCACAACGAAAACGCGATGGCAGCTTGCTGTACCAGCATGCCCAGGCCGTCACTGACCTGCCCCGCACCCTGCGCCTTCGCCCAAGCCAGAAAGGGCTCATGGGCTTTGCCGTAGCTCAGGTCGTAACACTTGCCACCCTCGGCAAGGACCTTGCCAGGGATGCTCGGCATCGCCCCGCAATGACCCGCCGAAGTGGCATTGATGATGACATCGTAGGTATCACCCTTGAGTGCCAGATGCGTTCGCGGCAGCAATGTCCCGAGATCAGCAAAGTCTTCGGCCAGCTTCTCCGGTTTCCACGGATTGCGATTGGATACCACCAGTTGGGCCGGCTCAAGCGCCAGCAGCGGAGCGAGAATGCCGCGAACGGCGCCGCCAGCCCCCAGAATCAGAACGCGTTGTCCCTTGATCTCAAACTGAAGTCGCTGCAGGTCAGCCATCAGGCCGGCGCCGTCGGTGTTGTCGCCGATCCATCCGCTGTCGGTTCGAATCAAGGTGTTGACCGCACCTGCCCGACCCGCCCGATCCGAGACCGACTCGCAAAGTGAGGCAATAGCCTGCTTGTGCGGCAGGGTGACATTCAGGCCCAGATAATTCTCGGCATGCAGTCGCGCTACTTCTTCAGCAAGCACATCCGCGTTGACGCCAATGGCTTCATATCGCATGTCCTGCTCGGTCTGCTTGGCAAAACGCGCATGGATGGCAGGCGAACTGGAGTGCGAAATCGGGTTTCCAATGACGGCGTAACGGTCCATGTTTCAATCAGCTCTTGTCTGCAAGCCAGCTTGCGGCCTGCTTTGCGTAATAAGTCAGGATCAGGTCTGCACCCGCCCGGCGAAAACAGTACAGGGCTTCCATCAGGGCCTGACGCTCGTCCAGCGCACCGCTTTCGATTGCCGCCCGCAACATCGCGTACTCGCCGCTCACCTGATAGGCCGCAACGGGGACCTGAAACGTGCGCTTGACCCTGCTCACGATATCCAGATACGGCATGCCGGGTTTGACCATGACCATGTCAGCACCCTCGGATATATCCATGGCGACTTCGCGCAAGGCTTCATCCGTATTGCAGGGGTCCATCTGGTAGGTGCGCTTGTCTGCCTTGCCCAGATTCTTCGCCGAGCCGACCGCATCGCGGAACGGACCGTAAAAGCTCGAAGCGTACTTGGCAGCGTAGGAAAGCACGATCGTGTTGGTCTGGTTGTCTCGTTCCAGTGCCTGGCGAACTTCGCCGATGCGGCCGTCCATCATGTCGCTGGGTGCGACGATGTCAGCACCTGCACGCGCATAGACCAGCGCCTGTTTGCGCAGGGTCTCAACCGTTGCGTCGTTGTCGATCTCGCCGCGGCTGTTGAGCACGCCATCGTGCCCGTGACGGGTGTACGGATCCAAAGCCACATCAACCATGACGTTCAGTTCAGGGCAGCGCGCCTTGATGGCCTTGATCGCACGGGCCACGAGCCCCTGCGGATTGAGCGCTTCATCGCCAGAATCGTTCTTCAGCGAAGCCGGAATCACCGGAAACAGCGCAACACAGGCAATGCCCAGGGCCTCAAGCTCAGTGCATTCCTGCACCAAGGCATCAATGTCCAGTCTCGAAACACCCGGCATGGACGAAACCGGCCCGCACAGGTCTGCTTCGGAGACAAACAGGGGTTGTATCAACTGCTCGGCATTCAGACTCGTTTCGCGCACCATGGCGCGAATGGCGGGGGATTGTCTCAGGCGGCGCGGACGGCTAGCGGGGTAACGGCCAAGGTTCACTTTCTTGCTCTGCAAATTCGGATCACAAATTATACGTTGCATGGACACTTCAACCGACTGGCTTCAAGTTTTGCGTCCTGCGCTGTTCTGCGCCTTGCTGATTCTGCTGGGCGCGATCGAACGTGCGCGGCCGGTTCGCCTGAGCGATCCGCAGCGGCCGATGCGATGGCCAGCCAATTTTGGGCTGGTGGCCATCGGCACCGCCATGATCATTGCGCTTCAGATGAGCCTCATCGCCTCCTCGCTCTGGGCGCAGGAGCACAACTTCGGCCTGTTCAATCACATCGAAGCGCCCAGATACGTGGAATGGGGCGTTGCCTGGCTTCTGCTGGACCTTGCGATTTACGCGCAGCACCGCGCCTTCCACGAGATTCGCTGGCTGTGGACGCTGCACCGCGTTCATCACAGTGACGTGGAGTTTGATGTCACCACCGGCCTGCGATTTCATCCCGGCGAACTGCTGCTCTCGCAGCTTTTCAAGATGTGCGTGATTGTCGCCATCGGCGCGCCCTGGGTAGCGGTTGTGGCTTTTGAAGTAGGACTATCTTCCTTTGCCATCCTGACGCACGCCAACTTCCGCGTTTCGGGCAGGGCGGACCGGTTCATACGTCTCTTGTTTGTAACGCCAGACATGCACCGTATTCATCATTCAGTGCATCGCGATGAAACCGATTCCAATTACGGGAATCTGCTCAGCATCTGGGATCGCGTGTTCGCCAGTTATCGCGCAAGGCCCCGTGAAGACCAGCGGCAGATGAAGATCGGAATTCCGGAGTATCGGGCGCCTGGCCAACAGAATCTGCTCGAATTGCTGCTGCAGCCTCGTGAACGATAAGTGCGCAAGTGCGGATTGTTGATCCGTACAGAATGCTGCGTCTGTCGCTATGATGAGGATTCAGTAACCCCGTAATCACTCAATGGCAGATGTAGAGCAGCTCAGCAGATTGCTGCAAGCCACCGCTCGAGGAGACCAGCTCGCGTTCGCGGAACTCTACCGCGCGACGAGCTCGCATCTGTACGGCCTGCTGCTGCGTATGCTCAAACGCAGGGACTGGGCAGAGGAAGCGCTCCAGGACTGCTTCATCAAGATCTGGCAGAAAGCTGAATCTTTTGACGGGAAAAAAGGCTCGCCGCTGACCTGGATGCTGGCAGTCGCACGCTACCGCGCTCTGGACCTGCTGCGCATGAAGCGGCCTGAAGTGGAAATGCCAGATGATGACAGCGAAATCTCCCTGCCACCCATGACCCTGGCTGACGACACCCAGGACCCGCTTGCGCGAAGTGAAGAGACGCAAGGTATCGACAGGATGCGCGCGGGGCTGGATCAGCTCCCCGCAGAGCAACGACAGGCTGTTTTATTGGCATATTACGAGGGCTACACACACCAGGAACTGGCTACGCGATTGAATGCGCCTCTGGGCACCGTCAAGAGTTGGGTGCGCCGAGGTCTCGCGCGCCTGCGCGAGCTTCTGGACGAATAACCGTGAAATACCAATCGGCAAAACTGAGACAGATGCTGGCAGCGGAATATGTTGCCGGAACACTCACAGGCGCGAGTCGCAGGCGTTTCAAACGCTTGCTCAAAAATGACGCTGCCCTGCGTACGGAAGTTCGTTACTGGGAAGAACGATTTGCAACGCTGGGCGTTTTTGAGCCGGTGCCGCCGCGCGATCTGGTATGGACCGAAATCGAGCAGCGCATCCGCCAGGGCGATGACAAGGTCGTGCCCATCGTTGCCCGTCAGCAAAAATCGCGAATCAACGCCCTGCGCATCTGGGCCGCAGGCGCCACCGCTGCTGTGGTGGTGATGGCAGTTCTGATGTTCCGCCAGAGCGGCATCATGCCGCCGGTGCAGGAAAAACCCCGAATCGTTGAGGTCAAGGTTCAGAGTCAGGCTTACATCGCGGCCATCAAACTGCCGGAAGAAAGCGGTCAATGGACGGTTAGCATCCTGCCCGATACCCGCGCCGTACGCGTCCTCGCAAGCCAGCCTGCAAAGCTGGGCGAGGATCAGGACTACGAACTCTGGTGGATCGGCGACAACGGCAGCCCTACTTCCTTGGGTCTCTTGCCACGCAAAGGCGCATGGCAGGTGGCCCTGCCCTCCACCCTGCGTCTCAGCGCCAAGGGCACCGTAGCGGTGAGTCTGGAACAAGCTGGCGGCTCGCCTGCAGAGAGCGGGCCAACCGGACCAGTGCTCGTCGCGACGCCGCTAGTGCCCTCGATCTAGCAGCCAGGCGAGAAGTCCGCTGGATTATTCCGTCTCTGCCTTGGATGGTCGCATCGCCAGCGCCTGCACCGCCTGCACGGCATTGATCTCGCCATTGATGAGGCGCACAACCTGCTCAGTAATGGGCATTTCAATGTGATGCAGCTGCGCCAGGCGCAGGACTTCAGGCGCTGCCTTGATGCCTTCCACCACCTGTTGGATCTGCTCGATTGCCTGTGATACGGACTTCCCCTCGGCCAGCAGCAGACCCATGCGACGGTTACGCGACTGATTGTCCGTGCAGGTCAGGACCAGATCGCCCATGCCCGACAGCCCCATCAGTGTCTCAGGCCTGGCGCCGAGCGCTTCCCCCAGCCGCATGATTTCGGCGAGCCCGCGCGTGATCAGGGCCGCGCGTGTGTTGGCCCCCAGCTTCAGACCATCGGCAATACCAACGGCAATCGCCATGACATTCTTCGCCGATCCGCCAATCTCCACACCGATCACATCGTCCGAGGTATACGCACGAAACCCGTCACCATGCATCGCCTGTGCTATCAATTCCGCGAAAGTCGGAACAGGAGAGGCCACCGTTACCGCCGTCGGCATGCCCAGCCCCATTTCCTTGGCAAACGTAGGTCCGGAAATCACGGCGAGCGGCCGCGCCTGTCCCAGCACTTCTGCTACCACTTCATGCACCAGCTTTCCGGTGCCCGGTTCGAGTCCCTTGCAAGCACAACCCAGCCCCTGCTCCGGACCCAGAAGCGGCTTGATACGCTCACAGGTTTCTCGCAAGGCCGCGCTGGGCACCACCAACATCACGTGTGCAGATTGCTGGAGCGTTGTCTCCAGATCCGACGACGCGGTCAGCTCAGTGGGAAAGCGACATTCAGGCAAGTATCGACGATTGATTCGCGCTTCCTGCATGGCTGCCAGCGCATCAGGGTCACGGCCCCACAGATGCGTCTTGCTTCCGCGTCTGGCCAGGGCAATAGCGATGGCTGTGCCGTAGGAGCCCGCGCCGAGAACACCGAACTGCATGTCCTGCCCCGCGCCTAGTTGGGCTTGGCGGACGGGTCGGTAATGATGCTGCTTTCTGTCTGCTTCTTCTGCTTGGCCAGATGCTCCATATAGAGCGCTTCAAAATTGATTGGCTGCAACAGCAACTGCGGGAACCCCGCTTTCTGCACGAAATCAGCAACCGCTTCACGTGCAAAGGGAAACAGCATGCTCGGGCAGTAGCCCCCGATCACCGCACTTTTTTCCTGCGGATTGGGAAAACCCTTGACCAGGAAAATGCCCGCCTGCTTGACCTCGATCAGGAAGGCCGTCTCGTTTTCGGTCTTGCCGGTCACGGTGACCGTGATCGCAACGTCGAAGTGATCCTCTTCCAGTGCAGCGATGGACGTGCCCACATTGACATCAATCTGAGGCTGCGCGTTGCTGGTAAACACCTTGGGCGCGGCCGGCGCTTCGATGGAAGCGTCCTTGATATAAATTTTCTGCAACAAAACCTGGCGGCTTTGATTGTCTGTCTGGGCGCCGGAATTGGTGGGTTCTGCCATGGGTCTGGGTCTCAAGATACTGATGAATGAATGATTGGGCCTGCGACTTGCCGGCGGGATGACGCCGGAGGTCAGATCCCACTATATCTGCTGCTGATATCGCTGGCGCTCGGGCCGGGTGACCGGCAATGCGAGATCAACCAGCGTCAAGCAAGGCGTCAAACTTGCCCGCGCGCTCCAGCGCGTACAAGTCGTCGAAACCACCCACATGGGTTTCTCCGACAAAAATCTGAGGCACCGTATGGCGACCCGAAACGCGCATCATTTCTTCACGCCGTGAGCGGTCCTGGTCAACACGAATTTCCTCAAAGGGCACGCCCTTTTCTTGCAGCAGGCGGCGCGCCATCTGGCAATAAGGACACATCATCGTGAGATATACGCGGACTGGCTTCATAAACTTTTCAGAAGCAATTACTTTGCCGTAATGGGCAGACTGCTCTGCAACCAGCCATTCATGCCACCGCGCATCGGATAGACCTCGGTATAGCCCAGTTTGCGCAGTTTCATGGCGGCTTCACGACTACTGCCGCCGAGCGCGCAGTAGAGAATGATGGGCCGCGACTTGTCCTTGCCCAGTTCACTGGTGCGATCAGCAATCTTCAGCGCGGGAATATTGATGGCATTCAGCAAGTGACCTTTCTTGAAATCAGCCGAGGCACGCAGGTCTACCACCAGAGGCTCTCGATCGTTGATCATGCGCACTGCTTCGCTCGCACTCAGACGTTTACCGCCGGTCATGTTTCCGTGTACTTCATTGGCCACAATGAGCATCACGATCAAGCCCGCCGCGGCAAAAAGGGCCACGTTGTTTCCAAAAAATTCGATAAATTGCTGCATGTCAGAAATGCTTGAGAGGATTGCGCGGCCACTGCGCCCTGGAGGCGGGCGCGCCCGTGTGGCCTCTTCGCGGGCGGCGATTATCGCATTGCTGAGCCACGGGCTCAAAGCAGCATTGCTCAGCCTGACGCTTGTCGGCGGCCTTTCCAGCACCACCGGCGCATATGCACAGGATGCGGCCAAGGCCGAAAGTGATCTGCGCCAGCTGCGTGCCAGAATCGCCCGGCTCGACCGCGAGATGGCCTCTGATTCCCAGACGCGCAAATCCCTGAGCAAGCAGATCGAGGCCAGTGAGAAGGATCTTGCGCAAAAAGCCAGCGCCGCGCGCAGGGCCGAGCAGAAGCTGGCCGAGCAGAAGCAAGAGGTGGAAAAGGCGCGCGCTGCGCAAACAATGGCCCGCGAACAGGTCGAAAAGGGCCGCAAGGACCTCACGACCGCACTCAGGGCCAGCTACATGGCCGGAAGCCCGGGCCCGCTCCAAATGCTGTTCTCGGTCGATCAGGCCTCCGCCCTGCAGCGCCTGGACGTCGATACGGCGGCGGTCGCGCAAGCGCTGCAAGCCCGATTGGACCAGTTGCAGGATCGCATCAAGCAATTGGCACGCGCGGAGAAGTCGCTGCTGGCACAGGTCGCAAGTCTGGAGAAGAACAGCGAGGCTTCGCGCAAAGCCCTCGCTGCTCTGAAAAAATCTCAATCAGAACGGCAGACCCGACTGAGCGACCTCAAAAAGCGCAGCAGCGAGCGGACCGTCGCGCTGGCGCTGGCCCGCGCTCAGCAAGCCAAGGTTGAAAAATTGCTCGATGAGTTGCGCAGCGCACTGAAGGACTCTCCGATGAAGTACGAGCGCGGCATGCCCTTCAAGAGCCAGCGCGGAAAGCTGCCCTGGCCGCTGCGCGGTTCGCTGCTGGCGAAATTCGGCACGCTCAAGAATGGCGGCCCACTGAGTTGGAGCGGCTGGTGGATCAAGGCCGATAACGGGGCGCCGGTACGCGCGGTATCCGACGGCCGCGTGGTTTACGTCGGTTGGGTGCAGCGATACGGACTGGTCGTGATCATTGATCACGCGGGCCCCTACCTGTCGCTGTATGGCCATTTGCAGGAAGCCAGTGTCGAAGTCGGCAAGGTGGTCAGCGCCGGGACCCGCATTGCCTCGGCAGGTGCGTCCGGGGGGCATGATCGCAGCGGCGTGTACTTCGAGATCCGCGAGGGTTCGACCACGGTTGATCCCAAGCGCTGGCTGGTGCCCTGAGGGCAGCACCTGATCCAGCGGTCATCTTGCAGATGGCATCATTGGTCGCTGGACACTGTATTCATACATTAAAAAATGGACGCTTCATGAGCATTCGGTTTCTCGCGATTCTGCTGGGCATGGCCTTCACCTCGCTGCAAGCCGGCGTGTCACCTGACAAGGCCGAACGGCTTCGGGGCGAGCTGACGCCCTTGGGCGCAGAACGCAGTGGCAACGCCGATGGCAGCATTCCGGCGTGGCAAGGCGGCCTGCGCGCACCGCCACCCTGCTACAAGAAGGGCGCCCGCTACTGTGACCCTTTTCCTCAGGACAAACCCATTACCGTCATCACCGCCGCCAATCTGGACGCGTGGCGGGACAAGCTGGCTGATGGCCAGATCGACCTTATGCTCCGCCACCCGGACACCTACAAGGTTCCGCTGTATCCGACGCGACGCAGCTTTGCCAATCCGCCCAAAATTTATGAAGCGGCATACCAGAACGCACTCAACGCCATTTTGATGCCCTCTGGCCGCGAGATTCGCGACGCCAGCATCGCCGTACCATTTCCGATCCCAGAAGAAGGTGTTGCACCGATCTGGAACCATCGCTTGCGCTATCGCGGCCCGGGGTTCCGTCGCTGGTACAGCCGCGCATCCGTCACCGGCTCTGGCAACCTGAGTCTGTTTCGGCTGCGCGAGGACGCCAGTTTTCCCTACGCACTGGGGGAAGTCGGCAAGAAGAGCGTCGCTCAACGCTGGCTGCATGCCGTACTGGAGCCGGAGCGCCTGCGCGGCGCCATGACCCTGATTCACGACACCCTGGACAACGAAGATCGTCCCGCTCAATCCTGGCAGCAGAGCAGCGATGCGCGATACATCCACCGCAAGCGCAGCTTCGGGTTTGATCATGCCGCCATGGCCTCGGATGATCTGCTCATGGATGACCAGATTGATACCTGGTTTGGCACACCGGAGCGTTACACATGGCGCATCCTGGCCAAACGCGACATGGTCATGCCCTACAACAGTTATGCCCTGCACGCGCAGCGAACCTCACTGCGCGACCTGATCAAGCCTGGCCATGTTGATCCCTCGCAGGCCCGCTACGAAATGCATCGGGTCTGGATCGTGGAAGCCAACACCAAGCCCTCGGCCGTCCACCGATCCAAACGTCGACGCTTCTACATTGATGAGGACAGCTGGCAGATCCTGATGGTTGATGTCTACGACCAACAGGGAAAACTCTGGCGCTGGCAGGAAGTTCACACGCTCATGGCCTATGACCATCAGGCACTGGTGCCTGCCGTGGAGGTCATCTACGACCTGAATTCGTCACGTTATCTTGTGCAGGGCATCGACGAAGGCGATGAAGAAAGAGTCGAGATCAACTTTGATGAAAATGATTTCAGCCCTTCAGGCGCGCGGGCCCAGATGCCCCGCTAGCGCGCTGCTGCGTATGATGCGCTTTACTCAATGCAAGCCGAGGCCATGGCCATGTTGCGAATCTTCCTGCCGGTTCTGATTGCGGGTCTGCTGCTCGGTCACACACCCCTGGCAACAGCTGAGGGTGGCGTGGTTTATCGCTGGCGAGACGCCGCTGGCGAGATGCACTTTGACCAAATCCCGCCCCGCGGTGTGCCCTACGACATCATCAGCCCCAGCGGTGCGAAGGCCACAGAACTCACGCCTAGCGGCAACAAGATTAACAAGAGCGGACTATCCGGAGACACCGAGGCCTTTCTTGAGCGTGCTCAAGCGGAGCGCGAGGCCAAGGAAAAAGCCAAGGCCGCCGAGAAGCAAGCCAAACTCAAGGCCGAGAGGCAGTGCAAACAGGCCCGCGAGCGCCACCAGTTTCTCGAAGAACGCACCGCTCGCAGGCTGGTTGTCAAGGCAGACGATGGCAATTACGCACGCCTCGAGGAAGACGAATTTCTCAAACGCCTGAACGATGCGCAGCAGGCCATTGACCAATACTGCAAGTAACTCTCAACGAACTTGAACCATCCTGCGACAGAGAACTGCATCGTCGGTTGTGGCGACATCGGTTTGCGCGTCGCGCGCCGTCTCCAGCAATCGGGCCAGTCAGTTGAAGCCATCGTGCGCAGCGAACAAAGCCGCCAGAAGATCAGGGAAAGCGGCGTCTGCGCCGCTGTGCGCATCCACGATCTGGATGCGGGCGCGCCTCAGATCGGCGCGGCACATATCTACTGGTTTGCGCCACCGCCGCGCACAGGCGACAGCGACCCGCGACTGCGCGCATGGCTGAGCAGTCTGGACGAGCGCCCGCGCCGCGTCGTCTATATCTCGACCTCCGGTGTTTATGGTGACTGCGGCGAGCAGTGGATTGACGAAGAAGCGCCGGTCCGGCCCAAAAGCGATCGAGCCCGGCGTCGCGCGGATGCTGAGGAA
>TARA_R110000850_G_scaffold441_4_pt1 | contig 21979 bp, 21 predicted proteins | sample TARA_R110000850 | Tara Oceans TARA_R110000850 (sample SAMEA4397586) | marine metagenome | biome: Polar Biome; feature: [SRF] surface water layer (ENVO:00010504); material: water (ENVO:00002006), including particulate matter (ENVO:01000060) such as... | depth 5 m | reverse complement strand
GGAAATATCCGGGCAGTCATGGAAGCCCTGCGCCGTCTCGGTCAGCTGGCGCATCAATTCCTGGCTCAGCGCATTGGCGCGGTTGCCCGTATCGAACCTGACGGTCGCAATCCGGCCTTCGCGCGTGACGCTGACAAGGGCGCTCATTCAGGCGTCGCCTGCCTTGCGTTCCTGCGGAAGTTGCGCCGCCGCATGCTTCAGGAATTTTGCCAGTTTCTCTGCGCTCTCGGCGCCCTGCACGGCCACTTTGCGATTGGCGATATAGGTCGGCACGCCGCTGACGCCCATCTGGCGGAAGGCCTCGGCCTCCTCGCGCACATTCGCCACATCGGCATCGGTCTTCAGCAGGTCTGCGACGATCTCAGCATCAAGCCCGATCTCGCGGGCGATATCGACCAGGACCTTATGGTCGCCAATGTCGCGCCCGTCCTCGAAGAAAGCCTTGAACAGGGCCTCCTTGGCCGCCGCGCCCTTGTCCTGGCCCTGCGCCCAGCGCACCACGCGGTGCGCATCGAAACTGCTCGGCCGGCGGGTGATCCTGTCAAACTGATAGGGAATGCCCTCGGCCGCGCCATAGTCGATCAGCGCCTGCCGCATCTGGCCGGATCGTTCGCGGCTCTCATCCGAACCGCCGAACTTCTCTTTCATGTATTCCTTGTAGTCGACACCTGCCGCCGGGATTGTCGGATCCAGCTCGAAAGGCCGGAAGATGAGTTGAACATCGACCTCGGGGGCGAGTTCCCGCGCCGCCTCGATCCTGCGAAGACCCAGCCAGCACCACGGGCAAACCAGATCCGATACCATTTCCACAACGACTGTCATGGTGCCAGCCTAATCCGCGAGCCTGTCGCAGGCAACCGGCACAACCAGATCTGTTGGAAGAGCACGGCGTCCGGCTTGACAGGAGCAAAAATACAATCAATTGTACAATTAATTGCATAAAAGGCGCCACGGACATGAGCGACGATGATTTTATCGACAGACACATGCTGGGCTCAGCGTTCATCGCGTTCCAGCTTGAGCAACTGACCGAACTGATCGTCGCCCAGGGAAACGATATGCTGGACGCGGCCGGGATCACATTCCCGTCCCGCGCTGTCTCGACTGTATTGTATATCGGCGAACACCAGCCGACCTCGACGGCAGACATCGCCCGTGCCCTTGGCCAGCCCCATCAGGTTGCCACCCAGCGCGTGGATATCCTGATCCGTCTCGGTATCGTTGAGCGCGTCGACGATCCCGACGACGGCCGCCGAAAACTACTACGTCTGACCCGTCAGGGTAAGAACCAATTCCAGATTCTGACGGCAAAGCTCGCGAAAGCCGGCCAGGTCTTCGGAGCCCTCTTCGACGAAATCGGGTGTGATCTTCCCGCCGTCATCCAGCGCGCGACAGAGTCGCTTCTCGGCACCTCACTTCTCTCTCGCATGGAAGACAACTGACATGACCAGACTGATAATCCTCTTCGTGTCTGCAATGCTGCTCGCCAGCCTCTCGGCCTGTGAAACGCAGGAATCGCCCAAGCCATCCGTGCTGTTCGCGCACGCGTGGAATAGCGGCATTGATCCGCATGAGCCCGCCGTCCAGGTTCAGGAGATAGTTGCGGACACGTTCGTCCTGCGTCAGTCGCTGCGGACCAGTTTCGAGGCACCATTCCTTTACCTCCTCCTTGGAGAGGACAAGGCGTTACTCATCGACACGGGCGTTGAAGGCGTGGACCTTCGCGCCGAAGTGGACAGGTTGCTTGCGGCCAGCGGACGCGCCGGAATGCCACTCGTAGTCATGCACACGCATGGTCATGGCGATCATGTTGGTGGCGATGCGCAGTTTGCCGACCGACCTGATACAATTATCATCGGGCATACGGCTGAGGATGTGGCCGGGTTCTTCGGTATCGATCAGTGGCCGGTGGATAATGGCGCTTTTGATCTGGGCGGCCGCAAAGTGGATGTGCTGCCGACGCCGGGGCACCATGCCTCGCACGTCATGGTTTATGACGCGGTGACGCGCATCCTGTTCTCGGGGGACGCCATCTATCCGGGGCGGCTGTTCTTTGTATGTGAAAAGGCTGGCGAGTATGCGGCATCCATCGACCGTGTCGCGAGTTTTGCGGAGACTCATCAGATCGACTGGCTGCTCGGTGGGCATGTGGAGATGAAGGCAACGGCGGGCCAGTCGTTTGGCCAACAGAACAATTCGCGCCACGGCGAACACTTACTTGAACTGCCGGGAAGCGCCATTGGCGACGTGAAAGCCGCCTTCGACGGGATCGGCGACTATCCTCGCGTGACTCCATTTCCTGAGTTCATGCTGCTGCCGCACCCAGCAGATCCGACGGGCATGTACCCGCCCGACTGGTGCAAGCCTGCTTAGGTGGTCAGAGAAGATGTGAACCCGATCGGTTCAGTTCGGTTTCCATGAAATGAGGAGTGATTTTCAATGCTGAATTCTGCGACCACCGCGACCCTGATCGCGACCGTTCTCGCGCTCGTGGGCTGCGTGGCACCCTCTCAGGTCCAGCGAGAGCATGCAGGTTGGAGCCGGACGGAACTGGAGGCGGATCTCGATACCTGGCTGGACTGGACACGCTCGACCCATCCGGCGTTCGAACTGGCCGTCGAACAGGACACTTTTGGGCGCCAGGTCGATCGGGTTCGCGCGCAGTTACGTGATGAAATGGGCGTGTCTGAGGTGTGGCACACATTTGCGCAGCTGAACCCTTATCTGGATGACGCACACATGGGGCTGGATCTGCCTGCCGCAGTCGGGGGCTCTGAGATCTGGCGCGTCGAAATTGAAGATGCGCGCGCCTACATTCCCGCGGGCAATCCCGACGAGGAACGCGAGGAGATCATCGCGGTAAACGGCGCTTCCGTCTCGGACATGATCGTTCGGACCTTGCCACTGTTGCGCGGCGAATCCGATTCCTTGAGATCGCGCATTCTTGAGCTTCGCTTCCGGGAGCTCCTTGCGCTTCATCTTGACGGCGCATTGCCCGTGGAGATTCGACTGCAGGGAACGGACGGTACTGAGCGTTTTGTAGCGCATGTATCATCAACGGTTGGCGCTTCGGAGACCGCCCCTTTCGACATGCTGCTTGTGAAGTCAACAGCTGTAATGAGGATTGATACTTTCGAGAGAGATTACGAGGCGGCCTTTACTGCATTTCTTGAAGAGAGTTTTGAGCGAATCGAAAGTGCGCGCGCAACGCGCCTGGTTATTGATCTCCGCGGCAATGGCGGCGGCGCGCATGAACTATCGGATCGACTGCTCGGCTATCTCACGTCGGAGCGTTACACGCCAATGTCTGCGGTCCGCGCCCGTGTGACGGAAGACAATATGGGGCTTATTCCGGGGGGCGAGCCGGGGGCTGTGGTGGCAATGCCCTTCGCCCAGTGGGTTGAGCCTGTAAGCCCCATGGGCCACCTTTTCGATGGTGAGGTAATCATACTGGTCGGCCCGGCGACCTATTCGCAAGCCATCGTCTTTGCCACGATCATCCAGGATTTCCAACTTGGATCGGTAGCTGGAGAAAAGACAGAGGGTAAGGCCAACCAAACTGCGCAAGTCCAGCATTTTGCACTGCCACGAACGGGGTTTCACGTTCGGGCACCGCTTTACGTTCTGACACGCGCTTCGGGTGAGGAGAGTGGCGCCGGGGTTATGCCCGACATTGTGTGGTCGAATGCGGATGATCGATCCTTTGAATGGATCGTCGAAAATCTTGATCGATCCTCAGGTGAGGCGGTGTCGACGGAATCATCCCTGAGGCAGTAGGGAGGGGCAGGGCTATCTTGTTCGGTGGACTGAAACGTACCGGTTTGTACTCGGTGAACAAATCTAGAATAAACCAACCAGGACGGGTAGGCCGTCCTGTTATCGGGTTGCGCTTCTTTTTGGCTTGATGCGCATATCTTACTTTTTCCGTCCCCCCAGAACGGCCACCAGCTCTTCGACCTTCTCGCGCCGCGTATCCATGTCATCGTCTTTCAGCGCATGGTCCACGCAGGTCGCGATATGGTCGTCGAGGATGAGGCCCTCAAGGCCCACCAGCGCCGCCTTGATCGCCTGCACCTGCCGGACGACATCGATACAGTATCGGTCGTCGGCCACCATCTTGGCGACGCCACGCACCTGCCCCTCGATCCGGGCGAGGCGCTTTGCGGCGGCATCTCTCGTTTGCGTTTTCATGGAGCGGTGTCCTTTGTCGGAGAGCCTGCAGTATCGTCGCCGTCATCGGTCTTTGAAAGGCCGGAATGCTCCAGGGCGAAAATGCCGCCCATGCCGGCAGGCGTCAGTCGGTTCCTTGCGTATGAGATGCCCATCAGAGTTTCAGTGCACGCAGGCGCAGGGCGTTTGCGATCACCGATACCGACGACAGGCTCATCGCCGCCGCAGCGATCATCGGGCTCAGCAACAGTCCGAACACAGGGTACAGGACACCCGCTGCCAGCGGGATGCCCAGCGTATTGTAGATGAAGGCGAAGAACAGGTTCTGGCGAATGTTGCGCATGGTTGCATGGCTGAGCGTGATGGCTTTCGCGATGCCTGCCATGTCGCCCTTCACCAGCGTGACGCTGGCGCTTTCCATCGCCACGTCGGTGCCGGTGCCCATGGCGATGCCGACATCGGCCTGCGCCAGCGCCGGGGCGTCGTTGATGCCGTCGCCGGCCATCGCCACGACAGCGCCGTCAGCCTGCAATTCCTTGATGATCCGGTGCTTGTCTTCCGGCGAAACGTCCGCACGCACGTCGTCGATGCCCACTTGCCGGGCCACGGCTCCAGCCGTCGCCGCGCTGTCGCCGGTCAGCATCACGACTTTCAGGCCTTGCTTGTGCAGCGCTGTAATCGCACCCTGTGTCGTCGCCTTGATCGGGTCAGCCACGCCGATCAGGCCGGCCGCCTTGCCGTTCACGGCAACGAACATCACCGTCTGACCTTCGTTCCTGTGCGTCTGCGCAGCCTTGGCGCGCGCATCATCGAAGCCGCCCGTCCGCCTCATCATCTTCGCATTGCCGATGGCGACCGATTTGCCATCAACGCTGCCCTGCGCACCTTCACCCGTGACGGATTCGAAATCCTTTACGGCAGCCACGCTGACGCCGCGGTCTTTCGCGCCCTGGACAATCGCTGCCGCCAGGGGATGCTCGCTCGCGGCCTCAACCGCGGCAACCAGTGCCAGCAATCCGGCTTCATCCCAGCCGTCTGCGGGCTCCACCGTCACCAGTTTCGGCTTGCCTTCGGTCAGCGTTCCGGTCTTGTCGACGACCACTGTGTCGACTTTCTCAAGTGTCTCCAGCGCCTCGGCATTGCGGATCAATATGCCGCTCTGCGCGCCCTTGCCGGTGCCCACCATGATCGACATGGGCGTGGCAAGGCCAAGGGCGCACGGGCATGCAATGATCAGCACGGCGACGGCATTGACCAGCGCAAAGACCAGCGCCGGATCCGGCCCGAACACGGCCCACACGATGAATGTCAGCACAGCTATTACCACCACGGCCGGCACGAACCAGGCCGCTACCATGTCCGCCAGCCGCTGGATCGGCGCCCGCGAGCGCTGCGCCTCGGACACCATGCGCACGATCTGCGCCAGCACCGTGTCGTCGCCCACGCGCGTCGCGGTTATCACCAGGGTCCCGGTCGTGTTCAGTGTGCCGCCCGTTACCGCATTACCGGCCGCCTTGGCCACTGCAAGGGGCTCACCTGTGACCATTGACTCGTCAATATTGGACTTGCCCTCGGCCACTTCGCCGTCCACGGGCACTTTCTCGCCGGGCCGGATACGCAGCCGGTCACCGGATTTCACCTCATCGAGATTGACGTCCTGCTCGGTGCCATCTTCGCGGATGATGCGCGCTGTCGGCGGCGTCAGCTGCAGCAGCGCCCGGATCGCGCCTGAGGTTGCGCTGCGGGCTCTCAGCTCCAGAACCTGTCCCAGCAGGACCAGCGTCGTAATGACCGCCGCTGCCTCGTAATAGACATTTACCTGGCCATTCATGCCGCGAAAGCTGTCCGGGAAAATCCCCGGCGCGACGGTGGCCACCAGGCTGAACAGGAACGCCATCCCGGTGCCCAGTGCGATCAGCGTGAACATGTTCGGGTTCATGGTTTTGACCGACCGCCACCCGCGCATGAAGAAGGGCGCCGCACCCCACAGCACGACCGGCGCCGCCAGGACCAGCTGGATCCATGCCGCCCAACCCGCCGGCACAATGGCGTGCAGCGGCCGGCCGGGAATCATGTCGCCCATCGCATACAGGAACAGGGGCAGGGTAAAGACCGTGCTGATCCAGAACCGGCGCGTCATGTCGTCGAGTTCGCTCCGGTCCTCTTCCAGTGAGACGGTCTCGGCCTCCAGCGCCATGCCGCAGATCGGGCAGCCTGTATTCGATGTCTCGCGCACCTGCGGGTGCATTGGACAGGTCCACACCGTGCCGGAATAGCCTTCGGGCACTTGGTCATAGGCGCTGTCGGGTTTTGCTGCCTTGGCGCTGCCATGACAGCAGGCATGCGCTGTGTCCCCTTCGTCCGGGGCATCGTTAGGGTGATGGCTATGAGTGTGGGAATATGTGTCTGTGGTCATGGGTGTGCGCTCCGGGTCCGGCATTCACACGCCCATTTAATACCCCCATGGGGTATATTCAAGTTTCAGTCAGCGCGCGTGAAACACCAGCTTGCTTTCCTAACCCTTTGGCGAGGCACTCCGTTCCCGCACCCTTTTCCATGGCGCTATTCTGCCGGCTCGCCCATTGGCTCCGGCACCATCACGCCTTCGGCTTCCAGCGCGCGCAGCACATCGCTTGCCATCCATGTGTCTGCAGGGACCATCTGGGGCGTGCGCTTCAGCTCCAGGCCGAATGGCAGGGCCACCTTTTCCGGCGGACCGGCGGGCACGATCTCATGCTCGGCAAACAGCGTGCGCGGCGCGGGCGTCGGCAGCATCGCCGCCAGCGTGAACCCACCCGCGATGATCGCTCCGGCCCAGACATTGGATTTGAACACCGACAGTGCCGCCTGTTCCTGGCTGCCCTTCAGGCGCACAACCTGCCACAGGCCGTGAGCCAGAAAGGCCAGCGCCGTCACGGCGCCGGCCCGCACCGATCCATTCGTCACCGCCGCCAGCGCCACCAGCGCTGCCGCGCCCATGTGGAAACAGAAGCTCACGAGCACGGCCCGCTTGCCGAACAGGCGCGCGGTGGAGCGCACGCCGATCAGCGCATCGTCCTCACGGTCCTGCAGGGCATAGATCGTGTCATAAGCGATCGTCCACAGGACAAGACCCGCATAGAGCACGAAGACCGGCACTGTCAGGCTGCCCGCCGTCGCCGCGCCGACCCAGACGCCCCAGTTGAAGGTCAGCCCCAGCCACGCCTGCGGCCACCAGGTCACCCGCTTCATGAACGGATACGCCGCCACCAGCGGCAGGGCGCACAGCGCCGCCAGTTTCGCATCCCCCGGCAGGCAGGCCCAGACCGCCAGCCCCACCGCCAGCTGCACCCCCAGGAAGACAAATGCCTCGCGCAGCGTTACCGCGCCGGAAGGCAACGGCCGTAGCGCCGTGCGCGCTACCTGCGCGTCGAAATCCCGGTCGGTAATGTCGTTCCACGTACATCCCGCCCCGCGCATCGCCACTGCCCCCAGCAGGAACAGCGGCACCCAGAACAGGTCCACCAGGTAAAGCCCCGTGCGCATCCGCACGAAGGCGAGGCCGATCAGGCAGGGCAGGTAGAGCAGCCAGATGCCCACCGGCCGGTCGAGCCGCGCCAGCATGGCATAGGGCTGCATCCAGTCCGGCAGTTTCGCCAGCAGGCCGGGCAGGGCGCTGTCAGCCGGAATGGCTTGCAGGCCGGGCCTGCCAGAAGTGTCGATCTGGTTCATGGCGCGGCTTATACAGGGAATTTCGGCCTTTCACAGCCTCAAGCAACCCTCGCGCGAACGCTCATCCTTCGGCGGCCTCGAAGGCATATTGCTCGGTGTCGACGCTCGCCTGCGCAGCCGGGGAATAGCGCGGGCCCTTCACCGCTTCCGGCTGGAACACGCTGTCGAGCGCCGTGACCTGATCGGGCGTCAGGGCCAGTTCTGCAGCCTTGAAATTGTCGGCCAGATGCTTGCGGCTGGTCGTTCCGGGGATCGGCACGCAGCCCGGCTCCCTGGCCAGCGTCCACGCAATCGCCAGCTGCGATGTCGTCATCCCGAGGTCGCCCGCCATGGCCTGCGCCTGTTTCAGCAGCGGCAGGTTCTCGCTCCAGTAGGGCTCGGTCCAGCGCGGGAAGATCCGCCGCATGTCGCTGGCATGATAATCCTTCGGCGCGGGCGGATTATCCGCGAGGTAGCCGCGCCCGACAGGCGAAAACGGCACGAAGGTCACGCCCAGCTCCCGGCAGGCGTCCAGCACGGCAATTTCCGGGTTGCGCGTCAGCAGCGAGTATTCCGACTGCATCGCCGCCACCGGGTGCACCGCATGGGCCCGGCGCAGCAGGCCCTCGCCCATTTCCGACAGGCCCACCATGCGGATCTTGCCCTCGGCCACCAGGTCCGCCATCGCGCCCATGGAATCCTCAATAGGCACCTTCCTGTCCGGCCGGTGCATGTAATACAGGTCAATCGTCTCGCGCTGCAGCCGTTTCAGGCTCGCCTCGCAGGCCGCCTTGATGCTCTCCGGCCGCGCGTCGATCCTGCGCTTGTCGCCATCGAACAGCAGCACGCATTTGCTCGCCTGAAGGAACTCGCCCTGCCGGTGTTTCAGCGCCGTGCCGATCAGCGTCTCGTTCTTGCCAAGGCCATAGATCGTCGCCGTGTCGAGAAAATCATAGCCAAGGTCGAGCGCCGCATTCAGCAGCGCGGCGGCCTCCGCCTCATCCGACGGCGGCCCATAGCCATGATGCAGGTTCATGCAGCCAAGGCCGACGGGATAGACGCTGTCAGACCCCAGCCTGCGCGGTGTTGTGCTCATGATGCGTGCTCTCTGATGATTGCGTTCCCGGCCAGCCTAACGGGCAGGGCGGCGCGAGGCCAGCCCCCCGCACGCAGTCTCGGCGCATGCCGGGACATCATGTGACGGTGTCCCGATTTTCCCCCATCCCCAACCCTTCTCCCAAGGGAGAAGGGCGTAACTTGCACGCAATCGGCGCCCGGCGCGGCTCAGCTTATCGAAACGGTCTTGCGGTTCACAAAAGCCCTGATGCCATCGGCGGCGAGTTCGCGTCCGTAGCCGGAATGTTTCACGCCGCCAAAAGGCAGGCGCGGGTCTGAGGCGACCAGCGCATTCACGAAGGTCGAGCCGGCCTCGATATCACGCACGGCGTGAGAGATATCGGCCGCCTCCTGTGTGAAGATGGCCGAGCCGAGGCCGAAATCGCAGCGATTGGCCCGCGCGATCGCATCGTCCAGGCTGTCGACGCGCCAGAGATTGGCGACCGGGCCAAACATTTCCTGCTCCGCGCCCGGCGTGCCGTCCGGCGCCTCGGCCAGAACCTGCGGCGCAAACCACCAGCCCTTGCCGGGGAGCTGTGCCAGCTTGCTGATCCGCTTCGCGCCGCCCTTCAGTGTCGCCTCGACCTGGCCCGCCAGTTCATCGCGGATCGCCTCGGTCGCCAGCGGTCCGATATCGGTCTCCTCCAGCAGCGGATCGCCGACGTGCAGCGCCTCGATCCGGGCCACGAAGGCCTGCGTGAAAGCGTCATAGATATCGGTGTGAACCAGGAATCGCTTCGCCGCGATGCAGGACTGGCCATTATTTCGGGTGCGCGATTTCACAGCCGTCTCCACGGCCTTGTCGAGGTCTGCCGACGGCATCACGATAAAGGCGTCCGAACCGCCAAGCTCCAGCAGCGAGGGTTTCAACTCTTCCCCGGCAATGCTGGCGACGCTGCGCCCGGCCGGGCCGGATCCTGTCAGCGTCACGGCTTTTACCCGCGCGTCGCGGATCACGCCTTCAACGGCTTTTGAGCCGATAAGCAGCGTCTGGAAACAGCCCTCCGGGAATCCGGCCTCGCTGAAGACTTTCGCAATATTCAGCGCTGATCCCCAGACATTGGACGCGTGTTTCAACAGGCCAACATTGCCCGCCATCAGCGTCGGCGCGGCAAAGCGGAAAACCTGCCAGAACGGAAAGTTCCACGGCATTACCGCCAGAACCGGCCCGAGGGGCAGGTTGCGGACAAAGGACTGGCTTGCCTCGGTCTCGATCACCTCGTCCCTGAGATAGTCCTCGGCATGGTCGGCATAATGGCGGCAAACCAGTGCGCACTTTTCCACTTCGGCCACGGCTTCGCTGAGCGGTTTGCCCATTTCCATCGTCATCGTGCGGGCGAAGGCCTCTTTGCGGGCGTCGAGGATGTCGGCCGCCTTGTGCATCAGGCGGGAGCGCTGGGTGAAGCTCGTCAGCCGCCAGGACTGGAACGCGTCATCGGCCTGCTTGATCGCCGCGTCCACTTCGGCACTGCCCAGCGAGGTGAAGGTCTGCAGTACCTCGCCTGTTGCAGGGTTGATGGAGGTGACGACGGGCTTGCTCATGAGACGATCCTTCGGCTTAACTTGAACCCTATATACGCATATAGAACCCCGATGAGTTCCATGCCTCGCCTATTCGTGAACAGTGATCTTGTCGCAGGCGATGCCTTTGCGCTCAATGAGGAACAGTCGAAATACCTGATCCGGGTCATGCGGCTGGGGTCTGGTGATCCTGTCCGCGTGTTCAATGGCCGCGATGGCGAGTGGCGCGCGCAGATCAGCAAGGCCGACGGCCGCCGCGCCGATCTTGTGCCCGTCGCGCGCTTGCGGAGCCAGCAGGCACATGGCGGCGCGCGGCTGACGCTGCTCTTCGCGCCGGTCAAGAAATCGGAGACGGATTTCATCGTCGAGAAGGCCACCGAGCTCGGCGCCGCCCGCATCCAGCCCGTCATCACCGAGCGGACCCAGACGCGCACTGTCCGGCTCGACCGGTTCGCCAAGATCGCCCTCGAAGCTGCCGAACAGACCGAGCGCCTGGATCTTCCGGAGGTGAGCGATGCGGTCAGCCTCGATGCAGCGCTGGAGGCCTTGCCGTCGGGCACGCCAGTCGTCTTCTGTGACGAGGCCGGCGATGAGGCCGATGCCCCCTGGGGCGGGCAGGCGGGCCGCGCAGCCCCCATGGCCGACGTGCTGGGAGAACTGAGCAATCGCCCCGCCGCCATCCTGATTGGCCCTGAAGGCGGCTTCAGCCCAGCCGAACGCGCCTTCCTTCGCGGCCGCGCCGATACGTATCCCGTCAGCCTTGGCCCGCGAATCCTGCGCGCTGAAACCGCTGCCGTTTCGGCCATGACGCTCTGGCAGGCCCTCTGCGGAGATTGGAGCTAAGGCGCCCGTGCGCTATGCCCGCACATATTTGATGAACGGTGTTTTCGTCCCGATCCGGTCATAGAGCTGACGCGCGACGGTATTGAATTCCTGCGTTGTCCAGTAGACCGAGGCGGCGCCATGCGCATCCGCGGCCGTATAGACCGCTTCAATCAGGGCCCGGCCGATGCCTGAACCGCGCACATCCGGGTCGGCATAGAGGTCCTGCAGGTAGCAGGTGTCGCCAATCTCCCAATTTGTGCGGTGGAACAGGTAGTGCGCGATGCCCACGGGGCGTCCGCCCTGAAGGGCGATCAGGCCACGATACTCATACGGTGCACCCGACAGCATCCGCGCAAAGCTGGAGGCATAAACAGCCTCGGGCCGTTCGGTTTCATAGAAGGTGAGATAGGCGTGCCACAGCCTGCGCCATTCGGCCTCGTCCGACGCGGCCAGCGGGCGAATCACCAGATCAGACGCGGCCGTCATGGCCAGCCTAGAACGACCAGCGCTTCAGCGGGACCGGCACGTCATCGACCCAGCGGCGTTTCCAGTCGAGCACGACACCGACACGGTGGTCGATCTTGCCGTCCCAATGCGGTTTCAGGCCAACCGCCTGCAGCAGGTCGAACAATTCCTGCGCAATCGCAATATGCGCTGCGTCCAGATCGGAGTGGGCGGCGCCATAGCTGAAATAGAGGCCGTGGCCTTCGACAGCGCTTTCAGTGTCCTGCTGGTGGAAGAAGACATAGCCGCGGGCGCGGTGACCCATGGTTTCATAGTCCTCGATTTCGGTGGCGATTTCCGCTGCACCGCAATTGCCGCAACAGGTGAAGTTCGCCCGCGCGACCACACCATTGTCTTCCAGCGTGTCCAGGGCCAGTTCCAGCCGGTCGTAATCGGTCAGCACGGGCCAGCTTTCCTGCTCGTCCACCAGTGTCTGGATGGCCGCGATCAGCACGTCACGCACGGCTATCCGGCGGTCGCGGTCGGACATCGACGTTTCGAAGTCCTCGGTGAGTTCGAAGAGAATATCCTCGATCTCATCAATTTCCTCGTAGCCGCCCCGAACGTGGATATGTGCCCACATTTTCAGGTCGTCCCGTTCGTCTGCCTTCAGTCTGTTCACGTCAGTCCCTCTGAACTCTCATTTCAGGCAGGACGATAACCCGGTTGGCGTCGGGATGAAACATCCCTATGTGCACTTCCATCGCCGTTTTTGGGAGGCTTAAGATGACCACACCGACCTCGGACATCGACGAGTCCTCCACGCGCATCGAATCCAGGGCAGAACTGGTCGAGTACCTTGCCGCTGGGTCAAAGCCCATGGCGGACTGGCGTATCGGCACAGAGCACGAGAAGTTCGGCTTCATCAAGGACGGCCTGCGACCGCTGCCCTATGAGGGAACGGCGTCCATTCGCGCCATGCTGGAAGGGTTGCGTGATACGTTCGGCTGGGAGCAGATTGTTGAAGGCGGGCACCTGATCGGCCTGAAAAAGGACGGGGCCAGCGTATCGCTGGAGCCGGGCGGCCAGTTCGAGCTGTCGGGTGCGCCGCTTGAGACCATTCACCAGACCTGCAACGAGGTCGGCCGCCACCTGGAGGAAGTCCGCCAGATCGCAGAGCCGATGGGCGTCGCCTTCCTGGGCGCCGGCGCGAGCCCGCTCTGGAGCCTTGCCGAAACCCCGGTCATGCCCAAGGGCCGCTATCGCATCATGACGGCCTATATGGACAAGGTGGGGCGCCTCGGCCGCCAGATGATGTTCCGCACCTGCACCGTGCAGACAAACCTCGATTTCGGTTCGGAAGCCGACATGGTGAAGAAATTCCGCGTGTCGCTGGCCCTTCAGCCGCTCGGCACGGCGCTGTTTGCCAATTCGCCTTTCCTCGACGGGCGCCCCAATGGCTTCCTGTCCTATCGCTCTCAGATCTGGACGGACACAGACCCTGACCGCACGGGCATGCTTCCCTTCGTGTTCGATCAGGGCTTCGGCTTCGAGCAATATGTCGACTATGCGCTCGACGTTCCGATGTATTTTGTCCGCCGCAAGGGTGAATACCTCGATGCGAGCGGTCTGAGCTTCCGGGACTTCATGGCGGGCAAACTGCCGATCCTGCCGGGCGAATTGCCGGCGATGGATGATTTCGTCGATCACCTGTCGACGATCTTCCCGGAAGTGCGCCTGAAGCGTTTCCTTGAAATGCGCGGATCGGATGCCGGCCCGTGGAGCCGCCTCTGCGCGTTTTCAGCCTTTTGGACCGGGCTCCTGTATTGCCCCGATTGCCTCGATGCGGCCTGGGACGTGGTGAAGGACTGGACGGATGCCGACCGTGAAGCGATGCGCCAGAGCGTTCGCACGCTTGGCCTGAAAACGCCGGTGCCGGGCGGCGGGTCGATGCAGGATCTCGCCAAGCAGGTGCTTGCATTGTCGCGGCAGGGACTCAGGAACCGGGCGAATCTCTCCACATCCGGCGATGACGAGACCGGCTATCTCACCGAACTCGACGAGATCGCCACCAGCGGTCTGACCCCCGCAGACCGCCTCCTCGCCCGCTATTACGGCCCCTGGAACCGCGACGTACGGCCAATTTTCGCTGAAGAGGCGTATTAGGGGCACGCTTTCGCGCTCCCGGGCCTTCGGGAAAGCATAAATTGCCTTGAGCCTTGACGCGGCGCATGGTCAAACTGCGCCTCATGCGCTGTTGGCGCGCCACAGACTGCAATGAGCCTGGGGAGGGCCACTGTGACAGACATTCCAGTATCAACACCGGATCCCGTTACGGGAGACACCAGTTTTTTCGGGCATCCGAAAGGCCTGTTCATCCTGTTCCTGACCGAGATGTGGGAACGCTTTTCCTATTACGGGATGCGCGGCCTGCTTATCATTTATCTGACGCAGCATTTCCTGTTCTCGGACGAGAAATCCGCGCTGATCTACGGCGCCTATACCGCGCTGGTCTATGTGATGACGATCATCGGCGGCACGCTGGCTGACCGGTATCTCGGGCAGCGCAAGGCGGTTACGTTCGGGGCCATCCTGCTCGTACTCGGGCATTTCGGTATGGCATTCGAGGGTTCGGGCTCGCAGCAGATCGCCACGATTAACGGCGCCGAATATGAACTGACACTGGACGGACGCGGCGGCGATGCCAATCAGATCATCGTTCAGGGCGATAAGACTTCGCTGATCAGTTTTGACAATGAAACCAATGAGCTCATCATCGCGGATCCGGACGCCATGGGTCTGCCAGAGCGGATTGATCGCGATACCTACGAGACCAAGATCGTTACGCAGGACCTGTTCAAGAACATCCTGTTCCTGTCACTGGCGCTGATCATCGCCGGTGTCGGCTTCCTGAAGGCAAATATCTCGACAATTGTCGGCACGCTCTACAATGTTGGCGATGTGCGCCGCGACTCGGGATTCACCCTGTTCTACATGGGCATCAATCTCGGCTCTTTCCTGTCCTCCATCACCTGCGGCATCCTCGGTATCGTGTATGGCTGGGCCTGGGGCTTCGGCCTCGCGGGTATCGGCATGCTGGCCGGCCTGGTCGTTTTCCTTTGGGGGCAGAAATTCCTCGGCGGCCGCGCCGATCCGCCAGATGAGGCGAAACTCAAGAAGTCCGTGCTTGGTCCGATCAACGTGGAATGGGCCTGCTACCTGGCAGGCCTCCTGATGATCGCTGTCTCGATGCTGCTTGTGATGAACGAGGAAATCGTTGGCGGCATACTCGGCCCGATTGGCGTCCTGATGTTCCTGTTCCTCGTCAGCTATGCGTTCCTTCGGCTGAAGGGGACCGAACGCAACCGGATGTTCGCGGCGATCTATTTTGTCCTCGCGCAGATCCCGTTCTGGGCGCTGTTCGAACAGGCCGGTTCCTCGCTGAACCTGTTCACTGACCGACTGGTCGATCGCACACTTCTTGGATGGTCGGTGCCAGCGCCTGTGTTCCAGTCACTGAATGCCGGCTTCATCTTCATTTTCGCGCCGATCATTGCGTGGCTATGGATATGGCTGGCCAAGCGCAACAGGGAGCCTTCCACGCCCGTGAAATTCGCCATCGGTGTGTTCGGCGTCGGCCTCGGCTTCCTCGCGCTCGTGGCAGGCATCCAGACGGTTGGGCCGTCGGCCATGACGCCTGTCCTGTTCATCTTCCTGATCTACTGGATCCACACGATGGCAGAGCTCATGCTGTCTCCGGTCGGCCTGTCTGCTGTCACCAAGCTGGCGCCGGCGCAGGTGGTCGGCATGACAATGGGTGCCTGGTTCCTGTATTCCGGCCTCTCAAACTTCCTTGCGGGCGTCATCGCCCGCTCGACGGGCTCGGAGACGATTGGTGGTCAGCTGACGGACATGGCAGCCGCAAAGGCGACTTATGTCAGCGTCTACAGCTCGGTTGGCTATATCGGCGTTGGCATTGCAGTCGGGATGTTGCTCATATCGCCGCTTATCAAGAGCTGGATGAAAACCGATGAAGGCGAGATGGTCTAGACGCACCGCAGCTTCAAAACAAAAGGGCGGCCTTTGCGGGCCGCCCTTTTTCGTTGCAGATGCCCGACCGGCTATCGCATGGGAGGATTGAAGGGATCGGTGGGCAGGCCACGCTTGATCCAGCCGTCGTCGGTGCCGAGGTGTCCGGCCATGCCTTCGGTGACGTTGAACACGTGGGCAAAGCCTTCCGAGACGAGCTTCTGGGCCGCAGAGGTTGAGCGGTTGCCGGATTTGCAGATCACCGCGACCGGGTGCTCAAGGTCGCCAAATACCGCTCCGCGCGCCCGCGCAACAAAGTCGATGTCCTGAAGGGTTGCACCGACGCTGTCGCGGGGCATGCCTGTCATTGCCCATTCAGAGGGCGTGCGCACGTCAATCAGGATGAGCTCGCCTTTCTGGGACATCTGGAAGGCCGTATCGGCCGATAGTGTTTCGATGTCGGCCAGCGCCGAACTGCCCAGTCCAATGGTTGCACAGACCAAAGTCAGGAATTTGCGTCGCATCCGTCGTGTCACCCTTTACGCAAAAGGCGCGACATCCGTAACGGCGGCGCACCTTATTGTGGCGATAAAGTGGCAAAACCCTCGCGCGGCCGCAAGAGTCGGCGTTAATCATGACAGGAATTTTAGCCTGCGCCGCCTACGGTCAGGGCACCGACCTTGAGCGTTGGCTGGCCGACGCCCACGGGAACCGACTGTCCGGCCTTGCCGCAGACGCCGACGCCATCATCCATGGCAAAGTCATTACCGATCATCGATACCTGCTGCAGTACGGTCGGTCCGTGGCCGATCAGCGTCGCGTTTTTCACGGGCGCAACGATCTTGCCGTTCTCGACCAGATAGGCCTCGGTGCACTGAAATACGAAATTGCCGGAGGTGATGTCGACCTGACCGCCACCGAAGTCCACGGCCCAGAGGCCGCGCTTGATCGAGGCGACAATTTCGTCCGGGTCCCTGTCGCCGCCGAGCATGACCGTATTGGTCATGCGTGGCATGGTCTGCGCCTCATAGCTTTCGCGCCGGCCATTGCCGGTCGGTGCGACGCCCATCAGGCGTGCGTTGAGGCGGTCCTGCATATAGCCTTTCAGGATGCCGTCTTCGATCAGGACCGTGCGCTGGGTCGGCGTGCCCTCATCGTCAAAGGAGAGCGAGCCGCGCCGCGCTTCGATACTGCCATCGTCGATCACCGTGACGCCCTTGGCGGCGACCTGTTCGCCGATCCGTCCGGCATAGACACTCGTGCCCTTGCGGTTGAAGTCGCCCTCAAGCCCATGTCCGACGGCTTCGTGCAGCAGAACGGCGGGCCAGCCCGGGCCGAGCACGACTTCCATCACGCCCGCAGGCGTGGGGATTGACCGGAGATTCACGGAGGCCTTGCCGAGCGCCCGGCGGACCATGCCCTGCCAGCGTTCCGGCTGGATCCATTCGTCATAGGCCGCCCGGCCACCGGCGCCTGCACTGGCCGATTCGCGGCGGCCGTTTTCCTCAAGCGTGACGGACACATTCAGACGCACCAGAGGACGCACCTCGGAGAATACGGCGCCGTCGGGCCGGATGATATCGACCTCACGATGGCTGCCGGCAAGCGAGACGGACACCTGAACCACACGCGGATCGAGGGCCCGGGTCCACGCATCGATTTCAGCCAGAAGGCCGGTCTTCACGGTAAAATCAGGCGCGGATGTCGGGTCAATCGGTGCGTAGAGGCGCCGGTTGGTTGGCTGCGGGCCATCTGCCAGTTTGCCGGAATAGCCGCGCTTGGCCTGTGAGGCGGTTTGCGCCGCGCGTGTAATGGCGCCAAGTGACAGTTCCGATCCATAGCCGCTGCCTTGGGCTTCACCTGCCACGACGCGCAGGCCAAAGCCCTGCTCGGTGTCGAATGCGGCCGATTTCAGCCGCCCGTCATCGAACATGAAACTTTCAGAGCGCGAGCGCTCAATGAACAGGTCACCATCGTCGCCGCCAGAGACGGCATCAGAAAGGATATCCGCAGCGCGGGCGACATCGAAAGGCAATTGGGTCTGGGTCATGCACCCTAAATGCGGGTGATCGGCGCCCGCAGCAAGGGCAAAGCCTGTCACGCAGTGATATTGGCTTCGGGGCCGGGGCCTGCATCCGGAAGGGGACGTGCGGGCGTGTTCGTCTTCGCGTTTCTCGCCTCTTTCGCTTCGCGCGCCTCCTGCCGTTTGCTGAGGGGCACATCACGACGGAAAATATATTTCAGGATGCGCCTGTCCGATCGTGACAGGTCATCCCGGTCAGCAAGGAACTTGCCAAAGGCGGCCATGCTGGGAACATGATCCGACACGACCTTCATGGTCAGAAGCATCGGGGTGGCGAGCAGCATGCCCATGAAGGACCAGAGCCAGGCCCAGAGGGCGAAGGAGACGAATACGACAACAGCGTTCAGTCTCAGCCGCCGGCCAACAAGGACAGGGGTGACGAACTGGCCTTCAAATGAGGTCAGCGCCCAGAAGCAGGCAGCCGGGAGGAGCGCAGCCGTCGCCGAGTCGAAGGTGACCAGCGCCACGAGAAAGGATGCCAGCACGCCTGCCATGGCACCGATATAGGGGATATAATTGAGCAGGAATGCTGCCAGCCCGAACAGGAGCGGATCCGGCATGCCGAGGGCCCACATGGTGAGACCGATCGTAACACCCAGTCCCATATTGATGAGGGTGATTGTCAGGAGATAGACCGAGAGCTGGTTCTCGATGGCCCGCGCGACGGCCAGCGCCCGCCGCTTGTCCTTCAGCGTCGGCATGACCTGCACCAGTTTTTCATAGAACAGGTTGCCGGAGGCAATCAGGAAGAAGGTCAGCGTCAGGCAGATCACGATCTGGCCGGCAACTATGGGCGCTCGGTCGGTAAACCCGGCCATGAAACCCGGCTCGCGGATTGTCACCGTGTCGGTCGCAGGTTCGCTTGTGGCCATGTCCTGGATCTGCTCGGAGGCGTCCATGACGGGCTGGACGGTGCCCGTCAGTTCCTTCAGCTTGACACCGACCTCCCCGATCATGTGCGGTGCCTCCGCGAGGCTGTCCTTCACAGCGTCCGATACGAAATATCCGAGTGTGCCCAGGCTGCCGAGCAGGGTCAGCAGGATAATCGCCGCTGATATGCCTGAGGACAGGCCCATCCGCCCGAGGGCACGGCGAACTGGGCTGAAGATCAGCGCCAGCAACATGGCTGTCACAATGGGAACGATCAGGCCCTGGGCGATGGTCAGGACGCTCAGGGCCATGATCCAGAATATGCCAACGAGCGCCCAGCTGTGATGGTTGGGCGCTCGCTTCGGCTCATCCGAGATTTCGGATGACGCCGAGGTCATCCTTTGCGCAGCCCGCCAAAGATCAGCGAGACCACAAACAGGACGATGAAGATCAGGGCGAGGATTTTGGCTATGCCGGCGGCTGTGCCCGCAATTCCACCAAAACCAAGAACGGCCGCAACAAGTGCGACGACGAGAAAGATGATAGCCCAGCGCAGCATGAGTTTTTTCCTTTTCCAGAGAGGCTTGGAAAGGGAACGGCGATGGCAGATTTTGGTTCCACATTCCGCGAAAACTCTCGCCCTGACGGGGGTCGAGAGCGCTCGCGAAAAGTCTAGTTTGTTGTCACCTGGAAGCGGGCCATCTGGCGTTTGGCGAGGTCCCAATCGGGGTTCAGTTCATCTGCCCGTTTGAAGTCAAAATAGGCCCCCTGGATGTCGCCGGTATTTTCCTTGGCGATCGCCCGGTTGTAATATGCAGCGTAAAGGTCGTGGGAATCGAGTTCGATTGCCTTGTCCAGCGACACGAGGGCGGCATTGAAGTCCTTGCGCAGGATGTGCGCCGCGCCTTCGTTCAGATAGGTGGCGCCTTCCTCCGGTCGCATCCGCTTGGCGATGTCATAATCGGACAGGGCGGCGTCGAGCCGTCCGGATCGCATCCGCAAAACGCCGCGATTGGTATATGTGGCGGCCTTGTTCGTGACGTTCATCAGCTCGGATTCGATGGCGCGGGTGCAGAGTTTCTCGCCCTCGCCAGGCGAGGTGCGCTGGTATTTGGCCGCTTCATAGCAGTCCTTGGCGATACCGCCGCCAATGATCGAGACCTGTGCAGTTGCGAACGGAGCTGAGAGAACGAAAGCAATCGCAGTGAATGTCGCTATTTTCCTCATTGTCGTCTCCCTTATGTTTTCGTTTTGGCAATAATAGCATGTTTGGCCGTTAGCGGCGAGCGCCTGCGACAATATTGAGCGCGAAAACTGCTGGGTTGCAGGGGCGGTCTGATATAGATACAGCGAAGCAATTCCAACGAGACGAGGATTCCTTCGTGCGACACTTCATTGCCGCCTTGTGCGCTTCAATTCTGGCTGCACCGGCGTTTGCTGCCACGCCTGTCGACGGTGCGCTCGGCTTCCAGCCTGCTGCTACGCGCATTGCAGAGCGCGTTCACTTCTTCCACGATGACTATGTCATGTGGATCATCACCGCGATCACGATCTTCGTGTCGATCCTGTTGGTGTGGGTGATGGTGCGCTACAACAGCAAGGCAAACCCCGTGTCCCGGAAATTCAGCCATAATTCGCTGATCGAGGTGATCTGGACGGTTGTGCCGGCGCTCATCCTTGTCGCAATAGCCGGCCTGTCCTTCCCGAATCTCTATTATCAGGATGTCGTGCCGAACCTCGAAAAGATCCAGACCGAATCAGCCGCGCTGCTCGCCGACGGCAAATCGGCTGAATACGAGCGCTACACCAAGAACAATTTCCCCGATGCGGCCGCGCTGGGCTTCGTCAACGTCAAGGCCCAGGGCAACCAGTGGAACTGGACCTATTCCTATCCCGACATCGTCGATGCGGACGGCTTTCCGCTCGAATTCGTTTCCAACGGTATCCACAAGGGAACCTCGGCGGATCCGACCGACACGGACATGCGCCCGCGCAACCTGGCCGTCGACTATCCCATGGTCATACCGGTCGGCCGCTACATACGCTATTACACTGCTGCCGCGGACGTCATCCACTCGTGGACGGTTCCGGCTTTCGGCGTCAAGACGGACGCCGTGCCAGGGCGCCTGAACGAGGGCTGGTTCCTCGTGGACGAGCCGGGCGTCTATTATGGCCAGTGTTCCGAACTGTGCGGTGTGGATCACGCCTACATGCCAATCGAGGTGCGGGTCGTATCGCAGGCCCAGTTCGATGCCTGGGCAGAGATGATGATGGCCGGTGACTATGATGCCGCCGCAGCGTCGGTCCGGACAATGGCCGCACTTGAGCCGAGCACGCAGCTCGCCGCCAACAATTAAGCTTTGAGAGAAGAGTAGATACGCCATGCCAATGGATGAAATCGCCCTCGACCATCACCACGATGATCACGCCCACACACCTGGCTTCTTCAAGCGCTGGTTCCTGTCGACGAACCACAAGGACATCGGCACACTCTACCTCATCTTCGCACTCTGTGCGGGCATTGTCGGCTATGCGCTGTCCGGCCTGATCCGCTGGGAACTGGCTGAGCCGGGCATCGGCCCAATGCTCTGGATTGTCGAGCAGTTCCAGGGTGTTCAGGGCGACGCGGCCATCGCGCAAGCCAAGCATTTCTACAATACCGTAATCACCTATCACGGCCTGATCATGATCTTCTTCATGGTCATGCCGGCGCTGATCGGTGGGTTTGGCAACTGGTTCGTGCCGCTGATGATCGGCGCGCCGGACATGGCCTTCCCGCGCATGAACAATATTTCGTTCTGGCTGACGGTGGCCGCATTCGTGCTGGCCTGTATCTCCATGACGGTTCCAGGCACATCGGCTGGCAATGGCTTTGGCGGTGGCTGGGTTCTGTACCCGCCGCTCTCATCCACGACTGGCCACCCCGGCCCGGCCATGGACCTTCTCATCCTGTCGCTGCACACGGCCGGTATCGCGTCCATCCTTGGCGCCATCAACTTCATCGTGACCATCCTGAACATGCGTGCCCCCGGCATGACCATGCACAAGATGCCGCTGTTCGCCTGGGGCGTTCTCGTCACGGCCGTCCTGCTGCTCCTGTCCCTGCCGGTTCTCGCAGGCGCGCTGACCATGCTGCTGACAGACCGCAATTTCGGCTCGCAATTCTTCAATCCGGCGGGTGGCGGCGACCCGATCATGTTCCAGCACCTGTTCTGGTTCTTCGGTCACCCC
>TARA_R110000850_G_scaffold32282_2_pt1 | contig 21990 bp, 21 predicted proteins | sample TARA_R110000850 | Tara Oceans TARA_R110000850 (sample SAMEA4397586) | marine metagenome | biome: Polar Biome; feature: [SRF] surface water layer (ENVO:00010504); material: water (ENVO:00002006), including particulate matter (ENVO:01000060) such as... | depth 5 m | reverse complement strand
TACGCCGGACCGTCTCACGTGCTTCCCACCGGTGGGACGGCCCGCTTCGCCAACGGTCTGTGTTCGATCGACTTCCTCAAACGTTCCTCGGTGATCTACTACAACCAGGAGGGCTTGAGAGGAGACGCCCCCGGCATCACGCTGCTGGCAGGCAAAGAAGGCCTCACCGCCCACGCCGCCAGCGTGACGATCCGTCTGGAAGACTGAACGTCCGGCAGCAGTCGCGACACATATCTGCACTCCTGCTGCATAAACTGAACTTGACTGCGCCGCGTCAATCGAGATAAGCGCTGTTTCGGGTCGCGCGCGTGCCCAGTTTACAGAGCACTGAAACACGCGACACCGGTTCCCGGTCTTCACTGGAATCGATAGTGAATCTCTCCGGATTTTACCGGCACAAAAGTCAGTAGTTCGCGCTGTATGCCTGCGGGTCGCCGCACTTCGCAAGTCGTCGCCCCGGCACCGTCCGGCTGTCGCGGTGGATCGCCCCGGTATCAACCGGTATCGACCACTCGTTTTATTCAGATGCCCCTTGACCCCCGCGCGCCCTTCGCGAAGATCCTTGACACACACGGGCAGGCACGGCACACGATCACCAGACCGGAACTCACAGACAGGAATGAAACTCATGACCGACTCCCTTCTCAAAACCCGCCAGCGTCTGAGCGTCGAACAACAGACTCATCTGATCAATATGATCATGCTCAAGCTGGAGTTGAACACGCGCGTCTGCCACATCAAAACCGAGTGCGCCGCCGAAACCGGCCTCAAGCCCCGATCCATCGAGCGTTACATCCGGAAGGCCCGCCAGGAAATCGAAAGCCGCGACAGCCAGCAACAAACCGCCGCCAGCCTCGAACTGCTGATTTTGCTGGAAGCAAAACAGGCCGAACAACTCTTTGCCGAATCAGTGAACTTCTACCAGAGCATCATCGCGAACCCCAATACAGGCACCCGCGAACAACTCCACGCCCGCGAACGCCTGGACAAACTCCTGGGCCTCTACAGATAACCAACCCACCAGCCCCAAAGCAGACCAGCGGAGAAACAGAAAGAAATGATAAGAATCGGCACGGGGAAGGGGAGGTGAATGTTGGAAAGTAGAATATACTAATTGCTCAAGATCAGTTGATAGGAGTGACCTTTGTTTAACGTTTCGAGTTCTATCTATCACTCCAAGAAACTTGATTAAATGTTCACTTCTTTATAGACTAAATCTCTATTCAAGATGGAGGGATATAACATTGAATCTTGTTTGTTTTAAATAATTTAGATCACATCAAAACAATTACCGTATTTTATTATCGATTCTTAGAATCGATAATCCTGCTGACATTCTATCCTTTGATTATATTTATCTTTCCAATTCAAAATTTTAATTCAGAATTGGGTTAGAGGAAATGAAATGAGTAAAAAGAATATTTCTCAAACTTTAGCTCCTCGAAACCCTAAGCAAAATGGTACCGAGCATCCAGTCCATATTAATTGGTTTCCTTACTATGCAGGATATAATTCGGGTTTTGTACATGATGTCTTGAAATCACTTAAAATTAAACCCGGAGATTCAATACTTGATCCTTGGAATGGAAGTGGCACAACAACAACAACAGCCTACCGAATGGGAGCGAAAGCGATTGGGTGTGACATTAATCCTGTAATGGCTGTCGCAGCAAAGAGTGCTTTATTAGATCCCGGTACAGCACCAAGCCTAGTTCCATTAGCAGACGAATTGCTCCATGTCGCTAATAACTTAAAACTAACCCGATCTGATGATCCATTAAACACATGGTACTTGCCATCAAGTGCCTACAATTTACGTCGTATTCATCATGCAATCTGGAAAGTATTAGTTGAAAACACTTCTCTTCCGAGTTTTGACCCAGACACCATATCTGGTCTCTCAACAATAGCTGCATTCTATTTGACGGCTTTATTTCGCACTACAAGATCATTTCTATCACCATTTATTGGTTCTAATCCGACTTGGATCAGATCACCTCATTCAATTAGAAATCGAATCCGACCTACCCAAAAAATACTTTTCAACCGTTTTCGCCAAGAAGTAGAAGTAATGTCTTACAAACTTGAAGATGCCTTCAAAAATGGATTAAAGGAGCCAGTTCATAGCTCAAACCCATTGATCAATGTAGCTTCATCAACATCAATCCCACTCAATAATTGTTCAATAAAAGCTGTAATCGCATCTCCACCTTACTTAACTCGAATTGATTATGCAGTAGCTACAAAACCAGAGCTCGCAACCTTAGGCATGTCACTATCTGAAGAATTCAAAGATCTACGAAAATCTATGTTAGGAAGTCCAGCTGTAAACCTGAACGAGGATAATGGTTCAAGATTTGGAGATTCTTGCGAGGAGTTCATAGCTTCTGTAAAAGCACATCCCTCAAAAGGTTCAGTCAGTTATTACCATAAATTATTTCTACAATATTTTTCAGATATGAAGAGATCCCTTACCGAGATATCACGTATCCTGGAAAAAAAAGGAACTTGTGTACTTGTAGTACAAGACTCATATTACAAAGAGATTCATGCCGACCTAGCGAATTATGTGTCTGAAATTGGTACTTTGTCAGGTCTAAAACTATTTAATCGACATGATTTTGAATGGAATCGAAATATGGCTAGAGTAAATAGCCGTTCGCGAAAGTATAGGCACTCTTCACCCGCAACCGAATCCGTGCTTTGGCTAACAAAAAACTAGTAGGAGATCGAATGTCAGATCAAAACATTGAACCAGACCACCCCGAGCCGATAGACCTTATTCGAGCTGCTGATGAGCAAATTGCAAAGGTTCGCACTCAAAGCTTAGATCTTTCATTCAACGAACTACTAGATATGTACACGAATGATGAGCTAGTTATTTCACCTGAATATCAGCGATTATTCCGATGGTCAGAAGCCAAAGAGTCGAGATTCATTGAATCAATGATTCTTGAACTCCCCTTGCCCCCACTTTTTGTTATTGAATTAGAAGAGGGGCAGTACGAACTAATTGATGGTTTGCAGAGAATATCTTCTTACTTACATTTTCGAGGTAAATTAAAAGCCGAGCACAGGAGCATCTCTGAGGGAGACTTTTTAACACTCACTGACTGTGACATTGTTGAACAGTTAAATGGAGCCACATACGATGGACTACCCAGGGCAATTGAAATTAAATTGAAACGTGCGTTTGTCAGAGTTGAAGTAGTTCGAAGAGAGAGTGACAACAGACTCCGTTACCACATGTTTAAGCGGCTAAATACTGGTGGCGAGTTATTAAGCGAGCAGGAAATCCGAAATTGTACCATACGACTATTAAACAATACCTTCAATGTATTCCTAGTAGAGTGTAGTCAGCAAGATGCTTTTAAAGAATGTATTTCTAAAGTAGCAAATGAGCAGATTGACCGGAAATTCGATCAAGAATTAGTCCTTCGATTTCTATCCTTCAAAAATTGGCGAAGTGAATATGTTCATGAAGTCGGAACCTTTCTTACTGAATATATGGAGAAAGTCTCAGATCCAGGTGACGATTCTTTGACATTCGATTATGACGTAGAGAGGCAAACTTTTCAGAAAACATTTGCATTACTTAACAATTCGCTTGGTGATGAAGCATTCTCACATATAGATCGGCGAGGTCGCAAACAACCTTTCAGTGTCTATCATTTCGAGTCTTTTACATTGGGAATACAACCACATCTATCTGCACTAGATCCCGAAAATACCACACAGATGGAGAAGCTAAAGGAAATTTGTTGGGATATTAAAAATGATCAAGCTTTTCGTGATATAACAACTGGAGGAGGCAAAAACTCTCGTGGTCCTCTTAGGGAACGGATTGATTATGTTTCAAAATTTCTAGGAGATAACCTGTGAATCTTGAAGACGTACGTGCAGAACTGGAAGAGGAATTAACCTGGCGAATTGAAGAGCTTCGATTCTTTCGAAACCGACTTGCTGATTTAGTCACAATTACCGAAAAAGAATTATATAGCAAAAGCCTGGTGGTTATGCTCTATGCTCACTTTGAGGGTTTTTGGAAAGCAGCATTCACTATCTACCTTTCTGAACTAAATCGGTTGAATCTGAAAGCTGGTGAAGTTGCTGCTCAAATCATGGCTGCAAGTATGGGAGATTTATTTCAATCTTTAAACGACCCCAATAAAAAGAATGTTTTCTTTCGAAATACAGCTTCCGATGACACTGTATTACATCGATTTTGTAGACAATCAGAATTCGCGGAAAGACTGCACGATGTGTTTTCTACCAACATTGATATCCCTATAGATCTTATTCTGGATACAGAATCAAATCTAAAACCGATAGTCGTTCAAAAAACTCTTTTTAGAATGGGTTTTAAACACGACGAATTCAAGAGAGATGAAGGAACTGTACATGAATTGTTAAGGCGTAGAAATGATATTGCGCATGGAAGTGCACGACATGGAGTGAGCATTCAGGCATATAATAATTTAGAATCTGCAATTATCGAAATAATGAAACGTGTAGTAAAATTTATTTTTGATGCGTTAGACAATAAAAGATTCCTCAGGACTCCTACCACATCTAATCCATAGTCAACTTCAACTGCTTTTTCTTCAATAACCAAATTTCTCTGGTCTCCACATTTCCAACCTCTTCCGATTTCCCGCTATCTTCATACTCCCCTATCACAGGCTTCAACCGGTCCGAGTATTTGAAGATATCATCCACGTTTGATATCGCGATTTTCTCTTCGTTCTTATTCGTGAATAGTTCCTTGTATTTCTGTGAGTAATTAAACCGCAGGCGGCAGATCCGTCTGCGTGTACTCCATCTGTTTGGGAATCCGGGAGGCGATGTCTTTCATCCGGTCAATCAGATCCATCATTTCACCTGCTTTCAAATCAGAGTTGTCGTGACATACCAGCCTGCGTTTGATGTCTGTCTGTGCGCGATGCCGGAGAAGGGGAACGCACAGACAGAATCTGCTGTGAGCGGATGGGAACATACACCTCATAAAGTGTATTTTTGCTCTCATCAACAACCGCACAAACAAACATTATGACACCACTTACATTGATGTCAATAACATGGGACCGTTTTGTTCACCACTCCCAGCATCACGGCCAGACAAGCCGGCCAGGACACCCGCTGCATGCTCACCCGGCAACAGGAAACTGTCGGGGCAGATGCTCGATCTGATATCGCGCTTTCCGGTTTCAGTGCTTGCCCGAATTAAGAACAAATCAGGCTGTCTCTTTCTTTAATGCAACACCGTCCGTTTCCTGCTCGCTCCGCTCGTCCCGGATTACATCCGCGACCACCCCTGGTTTAAGATCTCATCGGTCAGAAACATTCGTGTCATTTCGTGCTGTTCGTGGTAGAAAATATTTCCCCGCGTTCCCGCTACCCGGAAAAACCAAACAGCAGGGAGGTCTTTACAAACTCTGCGTGGTCTTCGGTTTCGTCGCGGAGGTCGATCAGCCAGCGGCCGTCGACCTGTTTGAGATGGTAGCGGGAAGTCGAATCTCTCACAGGCGTCGTATAAACCAGCAGCTGGTCGTCTGCGACCTGACGCACCTGGGTGACACGCTCGCGGGACTTCATATACTTCGGCGGAAAACATTGCACCAGCGCACCATCCATGGATCGTTTGCGCGGGGTGCAGAACTGTTGCAGGATCGCTCGATAGCCGGCCACCGCTTCCTTGACGTGCACCTTCATCTGCATCCGGCTCAAAGGGGCTGCCTCCGACGACGTTTCCAGCAACGCTTCCGGCAGCTTGACCTTCGACATATACAGGGGCTCCAGTCGATGGCCGTCTTCGTCTTCGATCACCAGGTGATAACCCAGTTTGTGAATCGGCCGAATTCGCAACCAGTGCTGCTCATAATCACTCATCGCAGTGATGAACCCTTCGACCAGCACACGTGCTTCCTCAGCGAGCGGGCCGGTGATCTCTTTTCCCGGAAAGACGGCGACCCGCGGAGCCGGTTTCTGATTCTGAAAGGCTTTCGGCAGCTTCGCCAGTGACCACTCCCGGTAGAATCGATGAAGTGCCTGATCGTTGTGTCCGCGGCTGCCGAATGATTCAGCGAACCCCTTTTCCGTCTCACTCATGCGGACTTCCAGGCTGCCCGCCTCCAGTTCATCCGCGATGTCTTCCAGGAAATGCGCCCAGCTTAACGCCAGCACATATTTATGATCTTCATCCCGTCCGAAGTTGATCACCTGGCCGGAAACGCCATTCGGCCCGGGATCGAGATCCACTCCGTAACAGTTGCCATCCCAGTCCCCCAGGGGAATCCAGCCGGGGTTAAAGTAAAGACGCCGAATCGCATCGACCGGGTAAGAAGTACTCTCTTCATCCAATGAGCTGTACGCGTCGGATTCTTCATACTCCTTGCGATACTCCCGGCTGTACTGAATGCCGGACCCGATCCGCTCCAGCGTGTCCAGCGGCTCGCCAATGAGCATGCCCGTGGCAATTTCCTCCTGGCCGTTATGAATCTGATACGATTCCCGCACGGGATCAGGTAGTTGAACTCCCGCGGCGGCTTCGAAGGCGGCAATTTCTTCAGTCGATGCCCCCGCATACAAATTCGAGAGGAGTTCAGGCGCATGTGTCTGAAACCAGGCTTCGATCCGTTCCCAGGAACGAGCCACCGACGCCGGCTTTCGATCCTTCTTCCGCTGTATAAAAAAGCTTTTACCAAATCCGAAAATCATGACAACCTGCCTGAGAATTCTTGATCCATCCATCACAACATCATTACGTGCCCGCTATTCCAGGCAGTGGGTCACGCGGGACCGCTTCCTGTCATACTCTGGTCGGCGGCATCCCCTGAAGTGCGCTCTGTTACTACCGCAAGGGGACACCGGCGATGAGGACCAGGTCTTCTTTGTACCAGGTGAGCTTGCGACCGCCGGCTGCCTGTACTGCTTCCAGACCGCGAATCATCAGCTTCTTCTGTCTGCCGACTTGTGTGAAATACCAGTTAAAGGTCGTCTGGTAATGAGGTGTGTAACGCGGGGCATGCGCACGATTATTCGTATACAGCACCAGATCCTTATTATCCTGGGAGCGATAGATGGCCAGTCGCTGCACGCGGGTAAACTGCAGGTCCCAGCGTTTGCGGTTCACCGCTTTCCCTTTTCCCGAAAGCACGTTGTCCGGCTTCTCTGCAAACACAACGCTGCCAAACTGCGGGTCGACGAAGTTCACCACCACCGCCGACTTCTGAAATTCGTACGTACCGATTTTACGGTCGCCGTCCATCACCAGTTTGTTGGGTGTGAAGTCGCAGGTCAGCCTGATGAAACTGTTCGTTCCCGGCAGGATCGCCACGAACTCCCAGACATCGACAATCGAATCCTGCAGGCCAGGCGCGGGTTTGGTACCAATCATACTTTCCCCGGCTTCCTTGGGCATCGTTTCCGGCGCGACGATTTCCGTCTTGAGCGTGGCGTTATTCATGATGACGCGTGCATCAATGTTCCAGCCGCCTACCCAGTTCCCTTTATAAAACGCGCCGCCCGCACGCGGATCGGCTTTGCCCTCCTGGCCGAAATCGACGGTATCGCGGATCAGAGTCCAGGGGAGTCCCTTATCCGTCTTGCCATCCGACATCAGCGTGAGACGCCCGTCAGTCAGGTGCTTGCGATACGTGGTAACCACTTCCCACACACAGACCGGTTCCGCTGCCTGCACGGTTGCCGTTCCCCAGACGAGCAGAATTCCCAATAGGATACACGTCTGTCTTGCTCTGGAAATCATGCCGGTCATTGGTTCGGTTCTCTTTGTAGTCTGATACAGGTTTTGAGTCTGGGATTTCAATCCGGAGAGGCGCGTCTCCGGTTTCTTATCGAGGCGGGACGCCTGCAATCAGGATCATCTTCTGGCCCGACCAGGTGAGCTCCCGTCCGCCGGCGGAAAGCGTGGCGTCGCCGCTTTGGCACGCGAGTCGTCGTGTCCCTCCCTCTGTGTAGAAATACCAGTTAAACGTCGTATAGTAGTCCGGCGTATAACGCGGCGAATTCACACGATGGTTGGTGTAGAGAATAAAGTCCTTATTGTCGGCAGTCTTATAGACGGCCTGTCGCTGCACGCGGGTAAACTGCAGTTCCCAGCGTTTGCGGTTCACCGCTTTCCCTTTGCCCGAAAGGACGTTGTCGGGTTTCTCTGCAAACACGATGCGACCAAATTGCGGGTCGATGAAGTTGACCACCACCGCTGATTTCTGAAATTCATACGTCCCGATCTTCCGATCGCCGTCCAATACCAGTTTGTTCGGCGTGAAGTCACAGGTCAGCCTGATAAATCTGTTTGTCCCCGGCAGTATCGCAACAAACTCCCACAGGTCGACAATCGAATCCTGCAGACCCGGCGCCGGTTTTGTGCCGATCAGACTTTCGCCCGCCTCCTTAGGCATGGTTTCGGGAGCAACATATTCCGACTTGATGGTGGCGTTATTCATGATGACGCGGGCATTCAGGTGCCAGCCGCCAATCCAGTTCCCTTTGAAAAATGTTCCGTCTGCACGCCGCACGGCTTTACCTTCTCTACCGAAGTCAACGGAATCACGAATAATCGTCCAGGAGAGTCCCTTGTCAGACTTTCCGTCTGACATCAGCGTCATCCGCCCGTCATCCAGGTAAGTGCGATACGTGGTGACCACTTCCCAGACACAGATCGGTTCCGCCGCCTGCACGGTTGCCGTTCCACAGACGAGCAGAATTCCCCATAGGATTACTGTTTGTCTCGCTTTGGAAATCATGCCGGTCATGGGATTTGTCCTCGTAACTGTCTGTATCAGGTCTTCTAGGAATGTGTCAGCGCTGATTCACTATATTAACGCCAGCATGCCCCCACATGCAACACCTGTATAGTCAAACAGCATCTACTCGCTGAAAAAACAGTCGTTCTGCATCAGCCCGCAGCCTGTGTTGCCAGCCGTCTCTGATAATAAAACCACCACCAGAGTGAACTGATAGCAGCTCCCACGCAGTACCAGAGAACATCCAGGGGATCGCCGGTAACCCAGCGCGACCAGAAGGGGAGTTGCGGATAGATCAATTCAAACTGAATCGACCACACCAGCAGCCAGACAATCAACAGCAGAATCATACTGCCGATGGCATAGAGTTCCCGTTTACGACGGACTTCCACAATGAACTCCCTGAATGAAAGCAGCTTCAAGCTGAGCAACTGGCGAGGCGATCTCCCGTTTAGACGATGCACACGATTGTTTCCAATCAGTCTTGCAGACAAATGAAAATCCATCATCAGCACGTCCATTTCACTACTGTCAGTTTTCGTGTTTTTCGTGACTTTCGAGGTAGAAAAAAAGAGAACCTGTCTATTCTCCCCGGGTGGCCTCGAATGGAATTCGAGGTTGCCGCAGGCAACAGGAGGTAACAGAGAAATCGAGAGATTAAGAAACCACTTACCTGAATCTCTCCCGCAAGCTAATTCCTCGTTTCCCACAACGTTCGTCACCGGCAACTGGGACCTCCTGCTCGCTCCGCTCGTCCCGGATTACATCCGGGACCACCCCGGGTTTGTGATCTCAGCGGTCAGAAACGTTCGTGTCATTTCGTACTTTTCGTGGTAGAAAGATGAAGATCAAATGAATCAGACTTTCCGGCAGAAGCAAGACTGGCATCCGAAATCCGACCAGAGTACAATCGCACAGTAAGACTATTCTGTTCTTCTTGAGCTTTATAGAAGGGAACCTTCATGTCTGCGACCACTTTGACCATTCGTGATGAAACCATGGCCGGGAAAATTACCGGCGAAATCACGCTCGAATTCCTGACGGAAAACATCACCGTACGCGAACTGATCCGCAGCCGCGTCTACCAGGAAGTCAAAGATTTTAACGCAAAGCAGACTGAGCATTTCCGGGGACTGATCCAGCCCACGGATACCGAAGAAACCCTCAATGGCTTCAAGCTGAAAAAAAGTCGCGAGATCGACTGGCACGAGCAGTTCGCTAAAGCCGTCGAAGCCTTCGAACGGAACCAGATCCTGATTCTGGTGAACGAGCGACAGGCGGAATCATTGGACGAAGAGATCACGATCACTCCGCAATCTGAAGTGTCGTTCCTGAAGCTGACGCTGCTCGTGGGTGGCTGATCACTACACTCGCTCGACCGACCGTTCACCCGCTGACCCTCACTCCGGAACTGACAGTACGCCCATGCAATACTCTTCCCGCGCTGATGAACTCTATCGAAAGTTACTGATCGCCACAGAAAACAAAGAGGTCTGCGACTTCTCAGAAATTGCCAGTCTCTCCTGCGTGGAAGACATCATGGCAGAACAGAAAGACGTCCAGCGTGATTTTATCTTTCTGGCGTTCGGTCTGCGGTATCTGGGCTACGACGACCGCTACAACAACATCTGGCCCGAGAACTTCCAGAAACTTTATGATTCACTGCCAGAACAGAGACCTGAGTTTTCCAAGGTGCCCGTCCACGTCGCAGCCCGGCTGATCAGTCGTAAACTCCCCTTCACGATGCAGGAATATGCCTGGCTGGCAGATTGCTGTGCCTGCACCAGGGCCCACGACGAGTGGAGTCATCCTCACATAAAAGCGTTCGTCAAGCGCATCAAAGGTTATCTGGAGAAGTCTGAAGAACAGCCAGACCACCAGCTCAAACAATCACTGTCCGGACTGGCAGAAGCTCTGCTCAAATTAAAGGACGAGGAAGTCTTCCCGCTCATCAGAACACTGCAGGCTCTCAGTGACAATCATACCCGATTTCCGCTCAAAGCGGGGGAAGCCTGGTCGGACAGAGCCCTGGCCGACAGTGCAGAGATGCCCGGCCCTTTGCAAAATGCGTGGGGGGCCTTACTCTCGCACTGCCAGACCGCTTCGGCCGGCAAGCCCTCCGCTAAATGGGTGAAGACAGCCACGCCCCTGGTTGGCGAGATCGGCGAAGAACAATTCACCAAAACTCTGCTGGAGTGGTTCCCCCTGGTCGACAAGCCCCGCACCCAGCCTTTGAATCCCCGCCGCTGGGGTCCCGACCCGAATATGATGCTCATCGACATTCACACCGATACCCTCAAAGGTCTGGCCTGGTGCTGCAGCCTGATCGATGATGCCAGACTGGCTCGCGCACTGGCTGCTCTGGCGATTTCCACCTATAAGAAAGTTCCCGGCGTCGGTCCCCGTGCGATCAAAGTAGGTAACGCCTGCGTCTGGGCGTTGGGACAGATTACCAATGAGACGGCGCTCGGGCAACTGGCGTTGCTGAAAGTCAAAATCAAATTCGGCACGGCCCAGAAGGGAATCGAAAAAGCACTCAATGAAACCGCCGAACGCATGCAGGTGCCCCGGGAAGAGATCGAAGAAATGGGCGTGCCCGCTTACGGTCTGACAGAGGTCGGCCAGCTCGAAGAGCCATTAGGCGACTTCACCGCCCAGCTCACCATCACCGGCACTACGACGACGCAGCTGGCATGGCTCAAACCGGACGGTAAGCCGCAGAAATCGGTTCCCGCAGCAGTCAAGAAAGACTTCCCCGAGGAGCTGAAAGAACTCAAGGCCAGCGCCAAAGATATTCAGAAGATGCTCCCGGCGCAGCGCGAGCGCATCGACAACCTGTTCCTGGAACAGAAAGTCTGGCCATTCGAGATCTGGAAAGAACGGTATCTCGATCATCCGCTGGTCGGCACGCTGGCCCGGCGGATCATCTGGAGTTTCAAATCAGGTGATGACGTCGTCGATGGCATCTGGCTCGACAGTCGACTCGTCGACCGGAACAGTGAACCGATCGAGAACCTGAATGCTACCACAACTGTAGAACTCTGGCATCCGATTGAAAAACCGGTGGAAGTAGTGATGGGCTGGCGCGACTGGCTGGAAGAACACAAAATTCAGCAGCCCTTCAAACAGGCACACCGGGAAGTCTATCTGCTGACGGATGCCGAACGGAATACAGGCGTCTATTCCAACCGCTATGCAGCCCACATCATCAAACAGCATCAGTTCAACGCCCTCTGCGGCGCACGAGGCTGGAAAAACCAGTTGCGGCTGATGGTGGATGACTTCTATCTCCCGGCCAGAAAACTGCTCCCCAAATGGAACCTGCGGACCGAATTCTGGGTGGAAGGGATCGGCGACAATTACGGAGTCGACACCAATGATGCGGGGACGTACCTCTATCTCGCGACGGACCAGGTCCGCTTTTATCCACTGGAAGCAGCCGCGCGGGTGTCCCACGCCGGTGGAGGCGGTTATGGCACCTGGGGAGAGCAGGGGAACGACAACCCGATCAACCTGGAAGAGATCCCGCCACTGGTTTTCAGCGAACTGATGCGCGATGTTGACCTGTTTGTCGGCGTCGCTTCCGTCGCCAATGATCCCACCTGGTCCGACGGCGGACCGGAAGGACGTTACGTCGATTACTGGCAAAGCTACTCATTCGGCGAGCTGACCGAGACCGCCCAGACCCGTAAAGAGATCCTGCAGCGACTCGTCCCGCGACTCAAAATCGCCAGCCAGTGTTCCTTCAAAGAGAAATTTCTGCTCGTCCAGGGAACACTGCACATCTACAAAATCCACCTGGGGAGCGGGAACATTCTGATGTCGCCTCACGACGCTTATCTCTGCATCGTCCCCAATCAGTCGATGGCCGATAAAAGCACGAACAACCTGTACCTACCATTTGAAGGGGATAAGATGCTGTCGATCATTCTCAGCAAAGCCTTTCTGCTGGCAGACGATACTAAAATCAAAGACCCGACCATCGTCAGTCAGATCCAAGCCAGAACCTGAGCAGAGCAGGGGAGCGGAATCTCATTTGACCACCTGGAGAGCCGGGAAGAACCCCCGGAGACTGAACTGGATTCGTTTTTTCTTTTCGATCCACAAAAAATTCATAAATTATCCGATCCGGCCCACTTCCCACCAGGCCGTTCTGCGCTCTCAAAACCATCTTAAATGAATTTTTTCTGTGCTTCTCATTAAGATTCAATGAACCGTATCGTGATTCCACAAACCCCTGTTTTTTCAGACTCTCATAACAAGAAATCACGTCTGCCAGAGGATTTGATCACCTGAAATCGCCTCCGGAAATCACAGTTTAAAAACCAGCCCTCCATTATTCATAAACTCTTAACCATAAAGAGTTACATCAGTGCTCGCTTACCCCTTAATAACATCACACTCCCCTCACAAAAACTTCACAATCCTGCTGTAGACTCCCGTCACACCCGTCAAACGAGAACTCGTCTCATCAATCTTTAACTGCTGGAAACGCTCATCAATGATGACTCTTCCAGATAGCAATATACCAGTCTGTTTATAAGACAGACCGATTCCATCTCAACCAGCTTTTTTCTTTCACTGCATGTTCCTGCATACTTAATTCTTTCAAGGGGGAGACGAATGAAGAATCGAAAAGGATTCACATTAATTGAACTATTGGTAGTGATCGCCATTATTGCGATCCTGATTGCACTGCTCTTACCGGCGGTCCAGCAGGCCCGGGAAGCCGCTCGCCGCAACAGCTGTAAAAACAACCTGAAACAGATCGGGCTGGCATTACACAACTACCACTCCAGTTTCAAATCTCTGCCCTCGGGCAGCATTGTTTACTACAACGGTACCAAATACTACGGTCATGGCTGGACCTGGCACGCCAGCATCCTGCCTTATCTCGACCAGGCGAATATGTATGACCAGATCCAGGGTCCTGACTCCAGTGGCATGGGCGCCGAATCAGGAAGTACCACCAGCGCCAAACAGCAGTTGGCAGGTCAGACCGTGCTCTCCGTCTTCTGGTGCCCTTCACAACCCGATGTGACCACCGGCGTACAGAAAGGGGGATACTCTCCCTCCAACTATAATGGCAACATGGGTACGCTCATCGGTAATTCAGGAGATAACTGCTACGGCGGCTCGATTACCACGCCCGCCCAGATGGCTGCCAAGGGTGGATGTATGGGCGCTGACGGTATCTTCTTCATCAGCAGTAGCGTCGCGTTCCGTGATGTCACTGACGGTCTCTCCAACACCATCTTCGTCAGTGAAGTGATTGACTCGGGGGGAGACGCCGATCGACTGGGTGGTGGCGGCAGTGACCGCAAGCACTGTTTCTCAGGCGGCGCCGACAGCAACCCGCCGACAGAGATGAGCGAATACCTGATCGCCGCTGAAAGTAACGACCCGATCAACGGCTACGCAGAAGAAGCAGCCGGCAGCTATCACACCGGTGGTGCGCAGTTCGTGTTCGGCGATGGCCGCGTTCGCTTTCTCTCCGAAAACATGGACATGACCCTCTACAGGGCCATCAGCACCAGGGCCAAGCGGGAAACGCTGGGACCTGATTTTTAAGCTGAAATTGAATAAAAAAAGGACGCCGGAGCGAACGGAAACCATCCTCACTCCGGTCAATCAGCCACGCGGGCGGACACTCAAGTCCGCCCGTTTTTGCTTTCGCAGAACGGGATTGCTGCCTCGCATCACTCGAACACTCTGGCAGATTTTCGATGCTCCCATGCCAGGAACAGTCGCCGATTTTTCCATCAGTGAAAGCGGGAACAGAGCAGGGGAGCGTGACTCTCACAACCACCGACAGCGACAGTTCGTCGTTGCTGTGATGCCTCGAGAGAACGCCGCGAAAAGACTATCTGAAAATATTCTTCGCAAATATTTAAAAAATGTGTACTCTGATATTTCAAATTCTGCAAAGATTGGTAATTTACGCGTCGATATGAATATCTTAGTTCATATCTGTTTCTTAACCTCCTTATTACTGGAGAACGAGTGATGGCCAAATCTACTTCTAAGATTGGGCAAGGTGCCAAAAAGCAAACTGGCAAAACTGTTGAGCCAACAACCAAAACTGCCAAAGGAAAAACCAGCAAGAAGAAATAATCTTGCTGTCTGACTCCAAGGCAGACTTTCAGCCCCCCGTTTTTGCTGTTCTTTGAACGCAGGAATGGGGGGAAATTTTTTTGGTAGAGACGGGCTGACTTCGGTTCGCCCCCCTGCGGAACTTAGGAGACAGCCGGTGGAACGAACTCCCGCTTCGCAGTAGAATACAATGCAGCGAATCAGTCTGTCGCTAACCAGCGCTTCATTCGGCAGTTCCAGAATTCGGTCGGACTCACCCCCAAACCGTATTTCCGCATTCAGCGTTTTCAGTCCGTCCTGGATCAGATTGTCAGCGGCGAACAGATCCCCTGGGGCAAATTGGCTCTCGAGAACGGTTATTACGACCAGTCCCATCTGATTCATGAATTCCGAGATTTTACGGGTGTCACACCGCCGGAATCCAGACCGGTCGCCCCGGATCGGAAAAACCATATGCTGCCAGGCTCTGGGTAATCATTTTTTCCAATACAAGCCACTTCCTTCAGAGTAGACTGGTTGACGTCTTAAAACTTCACCCGACCCGATACAGGAATTGAAACGATGACCAACAGCAATCCTGACGCAAACCAGATCCATGAAGTCTTTCCTTACCTGCGTACCCGGGACGCCGGTGCCGCCATCGAGTTCTACCAGCAGGCCTTCGGGGCAGTCGAGGATTTTCGTCTGACAGAGCCCGGCGGACGGATCGGCCATGCGGAACTCAAATTCGGTGCAGCCACCATCATGGTTTCGGATGAGTACCCTGAATACGGCATCCATGCGCCCGCCGAATCCGCGCTGACCGGTTCTGCGATTCATCTCCACGTGCAGGATGTCGACGCCATGACGCAGCAGGCTGTCCAGGCAGGCGCCACGCTGATCATGGAACCCGCGGACCAGTTCTACGGAGAACGCGCGGCGAAAATTCGCGATCCGTTCGGTCATGAATGGCTGCTTGGTTCGGAAATCGAAAAGGTCACACCAGCAGAAATGCAGCGCCGCTTCAACGCCATGTTTGAGGAAGGTGATCAGGAGTGCTGATTCCATTCAACAAAATGCTCAATCAACCCTGACAACAAAAACGGCAGGGGCATCCCGGGATCTAATCAAAGCAGCTGATTTTACCGGCAGCCACAGGGAGCCCTCTGCGTTTTGAAAATCATTTCAGTCTGCGCCGCAGCAACACTCCGTCAGACGTTGAATTGTTCGGACGGCAGCGATCATGCGATTGCGCGCCGGCGGATTGGCAGTGTGCACCTGAATGAGGGGAGGATCAAAGTCACACGTGACGACCGCCTCTTCAATCCAGAGCAACGCATCGTAGCCCGTACCACGCGCGTCATCGCCCAGATCGTGATCGAGACTGATCTCTTCTACAACGCCAGTCTTTAAAAATTCAATCGCTTCTTCCGGCCAGCGTACCTGTTGCCAGCCGGGCGGCGCCATTCGTTCGTCGTCCAGATAGACTTTCATGATCTTTCCTTATATTTCGCATTAAGAATCAATGAATCCCGCCTGATTTCTGCAGATCCCTGAATTTCAGTTCTTTTCGTAACTCGGACACGTCAGCTCGGCGAATAGTTCGCGAAAAATAATCTCTCAGCCAGACTTTGAAGTCACATCACGAAATTATTCATTGTTTCTTAACTGAAAAACATCACATAAGTATCAGTTTAACTCTTTCTAAGATCACAAATTCTTCACATTGTTTTCACATGGCAGGATTAGAATCCCGCCAGACATGTCGAATGAGAATTCTTTTTAGTCAATCACGGGGAGCATTCTCAAAGGCATTTCTTCCCGTCAGTTAATACCCATTTCTGTTTTAACAGAAGAATTCCATCAGCACGTAATATCTTTATTTTTTCCAGTACACGTTCCTGCTAAACAATTTTTTAAGAAGAGGTTTTTATGAAAAATCGAAGAGGGTTCACTTTGATTGAGTTACTGGTGGTCATCGCAATTATTGCGATTCTGATTGCCCTGCTGTTGCCTGCGGTCCAGCAGGCACGAGAAGCTGCACGTCGCAACACATGCAAAAACAACATTAAGCAGATCGGTCTGGCGATCCACAATTATCATGAAGCCTTCAGCTCGCTGCCACCAGGGAGTATTGTGCTGCTCAACGCTGCCGGTGATACCTATAATGGTCATGGCTGGACCTGGCATGCCAGTTTGCTGCCTTATCTCGATCAGGCCAACCTGTACGATGCCATTCAGGGACCGGACTCCAGCGGAATGGGGGCCGAATCCGGCGGGGTCAATGATCCCAAACAACAACTGGCCGGGCAGACAGTCCTGTCCGTCTTCTGGTGTCCTTCACAACCCGATGTCACTAAAGGAGCACAGAAGAATGGATATTCTCCCTCTAATTACAACGGCAACATGGGCACGCTGATCGGCAGCTCGGGAGACGATTGCTATAGTGGTGGTATTACCACTGCCGCCGGCATGGCTGCAACAGGTGGCTGCATGGGCGGCGACGGCGTCTTCTATATCAGCAGTAGCGTCGCCTTCCGCGATGTCACCGATGGCCTCTCCAATACTATCTTCGTCAGCGAAGTGATTGACTCGGGCGGAGATGCCGACATGCTGGGTGGTGGTGGCAGCGATCGCAAGCACTGCTTCTCAAACGGAGCCGACAGCAACCCTCCTACTGAAATGACGGAATACCTGATCGCTGCGGAAAGCAACGACCCGATCAACTCCTACGGCGAAGAAGCAGCCGGCAGCTATCACACCGGTGGTGCACACTTCGTGTTTGGTGACGGCAGAGTGAAATTTCTCTCCGAGAACATCGATATGACCCTGTACCGGGCCCTTAGCACCAGAGCCAAACGGGAAACATTAGGCGCTGACTACTAAGACACACCGCGATTCGAACTGCGTCGCCATACACAGCGACGCAGTTCTTTTCCATTCGGATCACCGTATTGATTCGAAAAGGCGCTCTCAATTAGAAACAGGCGACTTGAGTAATGAACTGGTTGAGTAAACTGTTTGTCCTGATTGCGGTCCCCGGATTGCAGAATATCACCTGAATCGAGAGCAGCCCTGATCTGATACTTCAAACAGAGAGTGAGTAGAATAATGAAATTAAAAACAGAATCTCTATGGACAATCACACTGCTGGCACTGAGCTTCAGCCTGGCCGGTTGCGGAGGGGGAGTAGATGACCAGCCGGAACTGGGGCAGGTCAAAGGGACCGTCACCATGGATGGCAGCCCCCTGGCCGGTGTTTCCGTAACATTTTCTCCGGACAGTGGTCGTCCTGCTACAGGAAAAACCGACGTGGCTGGCAACTATGAATTAATTTACATCCGCAATACACCTGGCTGCAAGCTGGGGCATAATACCGTGATGATCAGCAATTCCGGTGAAGAGGATGAGATGGAAATGGAAGGGGACGACGCCGTCATGCCCACCACGACTGAGGAGAATGAAATTCCAGCGAAATACAACAGCAAGACAACACTGGAAGCCGAAGTTCAACCCGGCGAAAACACTTTCAACTTCGACTTGAAGAAAAAATAATCGCAGACCATCGGTTCCGTTCTCACTTCACTGCGGGGTGGACCTGTGTGTCCTCCCGCAGTGTGAGAGCAGACACCTTTTCAGGAACGCCGTTCCTGTCTCAGGAATGCCAGCACATCGCGACAGCCACGCTGTATCTGGGCACTCATCACTTCGCGGGCCAGGGGACCGTTTCCATCACGCAGCGCCTGCAGCAGCTCTTTTTTGCTGTCACAGGTTTTCTCTGCCAGGTCAACCGTCAGAATTTTCGAACTGTTTCGCTGTGATTCAAATACCGTCGAAACCGCACGATGTTCGCGGATCACTTTGGCAATCAGACGATTCCGCGAGGCGTCAATCACCGTCTCATGAAAGGCTTCTTCCAGATCGAGCCAGCGATGAAACTGGGCCGGAGTGGCATGGCCATCACTCCGCTCGCGGATCAGATCCCGAATTTCAGCGAACTCGTCCAGCATCGCATCAAGATCGTCCAGCTGATGCGGCGTAATATACCGCGATGCTTCTGCAGCGGCGCAACTCTCAAGCGCATCCCGCAGCATATACAGTTCTTCCAGGTCCTCGCGATTCGGGTTCCGCACAAAGGCGCCTGCGCCGGGAACATGCTCGACCAGACCTTCTGAAACCAGGCGGTGAATCGCTTCCCGAACCGGGATGACGCTCACCCCAATCTCCGCTGCCAGCTTGCGATTCACCAGTTGCGAGCCGGGTACCAGTGACCCCTGCTGCATTTCCTGCTTGATATAACGATAGGCCCGATCGGCCAGATTCTGTGTGACTTCATACATTTTTCATTTTCCGGTTGACAAACCATTCTCCTTCGCTGAGAATATGTAACATCATGTTATAACACGTTATCACATTATGTCAAACGTTTTTCAGACTGGTCTCTTTTTTTATCAGAATCCACAAAGATTCACACCAGTTCTGAGCTTCGGGAGAGACATACGATATTTCCATCTACTTCATTTCCCTGACTTCTCTGGAGAAAATCATGAAAATCAAGCGCGGATTTACACTGATTGAACTTCTGGTCGTAATTGCCATCATCGCCATTCTGATCGCCATCCTGCTCCCCGCCGTCCAGCAGGCCCGTGAAGCGGCGCGGCGTTCCAGTTGTAAAAATAATTTCAAGCAGGTCGGCCTGGCGCTGCATAATTATCATGAAACCCACTCCATTTTCCCGCTTTCGGATCACCGTGATTCAGGGCGGGGCTGCTCCGGCGCGGTCTGGTCACAGAATGCCGTCTATCGCTATAGCTGGGGTGCCATGATTCTTCCTTTTCTGGAAGCAAACGCGATCTACAAGAATATCGATTTCAGCACCAATTATAATGTTGCCCCTTCCAATCATATTCAGGCAGTTGGTGCCACCATCAATGTCTTCTTATGCCCTTCCGATCCCCAGTCTGAACCACGCTGCAACCGTACCGGCGGGATCAACAATGGCGGCCCTGGAAATAAAGACGACCTGGGACGTTCCAATATGGCAGGAGTCGCTGACTCCAGAACCTGGGAATGCGCCACCAACTGGGGACGTTCCGACGGAGACGGCATGCTGTATAACAATTCGAATACCAGAATGCGCGACGTCATTGACGGTTCCAGCAATACGCTGTTTGTCGCGGAAGTTGCCGGCGGATTGCCGGGTTCGTTCGATTGCAATCACTGGAGCGTCGTCAACCATATTGACACCGCCGGTGGCATCAACGGGCCGCACACCTCTCCCGGAAACGGAACCTGGACCCTCGCTTCACAGGAAGCGTCAAGCTGGCATACGGGCGGCTGCCACTTTCTGATGGGTGACGGCAGTGTCCATTTTATTTCGGAAAACATCGACGCCGGTGTCCTGCGATCGTTAACCACACGTGCAGGCCGCGAAGCGGTCAGCTTCCCTTAACAGGTGTGTTCCTCTTACTCTTGTGCCTGCTGACGGTGTCGCTCTCGATTTCTGTAATCGAGAGCGGCATTGTCGCTACAGGTTGCCGGCACAAAAATCACCTGCAGGCATTCCGAACACGGTGCACCAGTCTGCAAAACAAACTCATATTCACACGAAAGTGACGACTTATGAAATCACTCTTATTCATCACCAGCGTATTTCTCGGGCTGAACTTTTCAGGCTGTGGCTCTGAGGCGACCGGCCCCGAACGTGTCATCGTCACAGGAAGCGTGACCTTTGATGGAAAACCGGTCTCACAAGGCGAAATCTGGTTCATCCCGACAGCCGGCAGAGAAGCGCCCCAGGCCGGTGCAATTATCAAAGAGGGACAATACCGGGTCGAAAATAAGGGAGGCGTACCCATCGGTGCCTGCCAGGTAAAAATTACTGCTGAACGTCCGCAGGAGGAAATCAAAATCGTTTCGGACGGCGGTCCCGAAGAAATTCCCACCACCCAATATTTACCCGCACGTTTTAATGAGAAAACAGAACTGACAACCGATATCCAGTCCAGTTCCGATCCGGTCAGGAAAGACTTTGATCTGAAGTCCTGACATGTTCATAATGTAACGCATGCAAACGAAGACACTTTTGAACCTTACACTGATTTCTCTACCTGTGAATAGCGAGAAAGAAATTTCATGAAACTCCTGTTTTCCCTCCTCACGTTTTTATTTCTGACGACAAATACAGTCCTGGTTTCAGCAGACGACAAACTCCCTTTGATCGATGTCTCCGGACAGACAGAGCAACATTCGGTTATCGCCGCTGGCACGCCTCAGGTCTACCAGGGACACCCCACGACATTACTGCTGCCCGATCAGAAAACGCTTCTGGCCGTCTGGTGCATTAACCACGGAGGTTCAGCCGGCCCGATGGCTCAAAGTGAAGATGGCGGCAAAACCTGGTCCCGCATCGATGAACGCCTACCCGCCGGTTACTCGACACATCAGAACTGCCCCAGTATCTACCGCATGATTGACCCGAAAGGGAAAGCCCGCCTCTGGGTCTTTTCCGCGGCCCTCGGCAAACGCGGTGGCCCCGGGATGCCCAGCATCATGAGCGAAGACAACGGCGCCACCTGGAAAGAAATGCCCCCCCTCGGGTTCCCCTGCGTGATGACCTTCAGCAGTATGGTCCGCCTGAAAGACGGGCGTTACCTGGGTCTCTATCATAAAGGTCCTGATGGAAAAGACCGCGCCCCGCTGGTCGTACTGCAGACCATTTCCGATGATGGCGGCTTCCACTGGTCGGAACCCAAAGTCGTCGCCGAAGTCGCAGGCAAAAACCCTTGTGAACCCTGCGTTTTCCGCAGCCCGGACGGCAATCAGCTCTGCTGCCTGATGCGTGAAAATACTCATAAAGGCCGCAGCCTGATGATGTTCAGCAACGACGAAGGCGCCACCTGGACCAAACCGGTCGACACTCCCTGGGGCTTAACCGGCGACCGTCACAAACAGGTTTTCACTCAGGACGGACAACTTGTCATCTGCTTCCGTGACCAGGCGCCCGGCAGTTCCAGCCGCGGACACTTCGTTGCCTGGGTCGGCACATACGACGACATCGTCAACGGCCGTGACGGCAAGTACCGCGTCAAGCTGCTGCATCATCATGGACGCACCGGTGATTGTGGCTATCCCGGTGTGGAACTGCTCCCCG
>TARA_R110000850_G_scaffold277142_1_pt1 | contig 22089 bp, 21 predicted proteins | sample TARA_R110000850 | Tara Oceans TARA_R110000850 (sample SAMEA4397586) | marine metagenome | biome: Polar Biome; feature: [SRF] surface water layer (ENVO:00010504); material: water (ENVO:00002006), including particulate matter (ENVO:01000060) such as... | depth 5 m | reverse complement strand
AAATTAATGTTTAAAAACGGTCAACTCTAATCAGGGAAGTTCAGATAACTTGAGACATTAGACAATAGACGGTAGACGATAGATTTTAGGCAATAGACGTTGGATTTTAGACGATAGACGTTAGATTTTTTGGGTATGTTTTTTTGTTATAATTTGAATTAAATTTGATAATTTGGTTACTGTTTAATTTCTAAATTTTGGGGTTATGCATAATTATCAACAGTTAAAGGTCTGGCAAAAGGCTATGGATATTGTGGTTCAATGTTATCTTATTACTACACATTTTCCTTCAGATGAAAAATATGGCTTAAGCAATCAAATAAAACGAAGCGCAGTTTCAATACCCTCAAACATAGCTGAAGGCGCCGGAAGGAATTCTGACAATGAACTGAAACACTTTTTAGGTATTGCAAACGGGTCTTCAAATGAACTGTCAACACAGCTTATTTTATCCCATAAGTTAAACCTCGTCCAGGAAGCAACCGTAAAGCCCTTACTAGATGCCCTGGCCGAAGTTCAAAAGATGAACTACAAACTAATAAAGAAATATACCAAGTAACCCTTGTTTGATATTCGTGTTGCTTCTTAAGATATATTTGGTCGACAACGTATAAAGGTTTAATTTTGGCTCAATACTTATTTTTTAAATACCTTTAATGCAATCATAATATCTCATGTCTATCGTCTATTGTCTCATGTCTATAGCCTTACATCCAATGTCTCATGTCTCAAATCTAACATCTCATGTCTAATCTACCCAAATATATACTAGGCGACAACACAGACTATCCCAACGCGATTTTTGTGATTCATACGGAATTCCCACGGTTTATTATTAATCTGGAGAACGACGAAGTAGAATGGTTTGAGGAGTTTGATGATCATGATCAAAAGGAACTGGAAGCCGAAACCGAAAACCTTATACAACAAGCCACCGACTTTTATGACCGGGAAGTGGCGCGATATGAAAACGACTAAGTATGGAATATCTACTGGAACTTGACGAACAGTTGTTTGTGTTTTTAAACGCCCTGGGCTCTGAACGCTGGGATGCTCTGTGGTTGTTTATCACCAACAAGTTCTCATCCATCCCGTTGTATGCGGTATTGCTGTATTTAGTCTATCGTCATTTTGGGTTGAAAAACACCCTGATCGTCATGGTGTTGGTGGCAGCTATGATTGCGGCTACAGATCAGCTAGCCAATTTGTTCAAGCAAGGCTTTGAACGCCCCAGGCCCTGCCGGGTGGAAGAGCTCAAAGAAATCATACGATATCTGGCGCCGCGTTGCGGACGCTTTGGCTATTTCTCTGCCCACGCTGCAAGCTCGATGGCACTGGCTGTCTTTATGGGGTTATTGTTCCGCAATATCTATAAATACCTTCCCTTTTTAATGCTCTTTTGGGCTGCGATAGTGGCGTATAGCCGCATCTACCTCGGGGTGCATTATCCGCTGGATATCATCACGGGGATGGTGATTGGAGGTTTGATTGGGTTTGGGATATACAAACTACAACAGCGACTGGAACGCCCGGTGAATCCTTAACTATTTACTTCTGAACCAAACGAAATAACTTTTTTGCTGCCGCGAAAGGGGTGGTTTTGTTGTTTTCGATGGCTTTGAGCAATTTGGGGAGTTCTTTCTTTACTTCGGGGTGTTTGTAGAAGTCGGTTTTAAGTTTTTCTTCTATGGTCTGGTATAACCAGAATTTGTTCTGTTCATTGCGCTCGTGTTCAAAGAAGCCATTTTCCCTGGTAAGGGCTATGTATTCCTCCACAATGTTCCAGATTTCTGAGATGCCTTCGTTTTTGAGGGCACTGCAGGTAGCGGTTTTAGGCGTCCAGCCGCTTTCCTTGGGAGGGAAGAGGTGCAGGGCACGTTTGAATTCGGTTTTGGCCTGTTGGGCAGCTTTGACATTTTCGCCATCGGCTTTGTTGATGACAATCACATCTGCCATTTCCATAATGCCGCGTTTGATGCCCTGGAGTTCGTCACCCGCACCGGCGAGTTTCAGGAGTAAAAAGAAATCGGTCATGGAGTGGACAGCGGTTTCGCTTTGGCCCACGCCCACGGTTTCGATAAGGATGACATCAAAACCGGCGGCTTCACAGAGGATGATGCTCTCGCGGGTTTTCTTGGCCACCCCGCCCAAGGATGAACCCGAAGCCGAGGGACGGATAAAGGCACGTTCCTCTTTTACCAGTTCTTCCATACGGGTTTTGTCACCCAGAATACTTCCACCGCTTACGGTGCTGCTGGGATCAACGGCCAGAACTGCGACTTTCTTGCCTTGGTCGAGCAGGACTTTGCCAAAGCTTTCGATAAAAGTACTTTTGCCCACTCCGGGCACCCCTGTAATCCCGATGCGCACAGAGGCATTCGCATGAGGAAGGCAGCCCTCAATAATCTTTTGGGCAGCGGCACGGTGTTTCTCTGAAGTGCTTTCAATAAGGGTAATGGCTCGGCTCAAGGCCACCCGGTCACCCTTGGTAATGGCGGTGACCAATGCTTCGGGCGGCATTTCCTTGCGGCGTTGCTCTTTGATGAATTCGGCAGCTTTTGCATCCATCCGGGCCTGGGTTTCGGCGGGTGGTTGCTTATGGTTATCGGCTGGGGAATGCTCTTTTTTAGCCATGAGATTAGTTTAAGACAAATTTAATAATATGGATTTGATAAACATTGTTTTCTCTTGTATATTTAAATTTCACAATAATCAATATAAAAAAACCATGAAAACATTGTACAAAACAGCAGTAACCGCTTCAGGTGCCCGTTCAGGACACATTGAATCTGATGATAAAAAAATAAATATTGACCTTTCAGTGCCTAAATCCATGGGCGGTGACGGCGGTGACGGCAGCAATCCCGAGCAACTTTTTGGCGGGGCCTATGCGGCTTGTTTCGGAAGTGCTTTAATGGTGGTAGCCCAGGAGCATAAAGTCGTGTTAGGAAATTATACCGTTACGGCAAACATCAGTCTGAACAAAACTGAAGAGGGGAACTTGCTGTTAAAAGCCGTACTGGACTGTTATCTTCCCGGTCAAAGCATTGAAATGGGCGAGAAGCTGGTCAATGGTGCTCATGAGATTTGCCCGTTCTCCCGTGCTACACGCGATAATATTGATGTAACGTTGAACCTGTTGCTCGACGAGGAATAAGGGTTCAATTCTTTGCAGGTACCATTATAATGCGATATGGGTTCATTTCAAAGCTTTAAATATGCAGTAATACTATGAAAAAGCACAGCTTTAGCATTGATGTGACGTGGACGGGTAATGAAGGAAAAGGCACTAAGGATTATACCTCTTATTCCCGTTTGCACGAAATAACAGGAGAGGGGAAGTATGCAAAGGTTTCAGGTTCTTCGGCCCCGGCTTTTCTGGGGGATGCCTCACGTTACAACCCTGAGGAACTCTTTATCTCTTCCCTTGCTTCCTGTCATATGCTTTGGTATTTGCATTTGTGTGCAGATCAAGGCATCGTGGTAACCGAATATAAAGATCATGCAGAAGGCGTCATGCAAGTGGATTCTGATGGAGGCGGTCGCTTTACAGAGGTAACCCTGCATCCTGAAGTCACCATCGCCACCGAATCAAAGATTGAAGAAGCCAATAAACTGCATGAAGAGGCTCACAAGAAGTGTTTTATAGCCAACTCGTGTAACTTTAAGGTTTTACACAAGCCCATAACCATCGTTGAAGAACAACCGCTTTAAAAGGGCTTTTGAAGTTTGGCATGGTTTCTGCATTTATATTGTAAAATACAAGCAATATAAATGAAACATACAGTAAACACCTCAAGAACCGGGGTGTCCCTAAAAAGAAACATTTAATGTATTGTGCCTAATAAAAAAAGACCTGAGCATTCCTCAGGTCTTTTTTCGTGTTTAAAGTATGAGGTTTATTGTATGATTCCCCCGCAACTGATGCGTCCTCCGGCATCACCGGTGGGCTGGGTTTCAAAGTCATCTTCGCCCATATGGACGATAACTGACTTCCCGATTATGTTTTTGGTATCATCATCACAACCAATGCACCATTCGTCTGTTTCAAAACTCACTTCGCCGTTGCCCTGATCATCTGCTTCAAAGTTTCCGATATCACCTTTGTGGTATCCTTCAGAATCACCCCATTTTCCGTGACGTTCAAAGGTAGGGTTCCAGTGACCGCCGGTAGAAGTACCGTCTTCAGCAGAGCAGTCTGCCTTCTCATGCAAGTGGATAGCGTGTGTGCCTTCCTGCAATCCTGTAAAAGACCCAACCATTCTTACAACGCCATCCTCTTCGGTAAAGGTTATGCTACCGCTGGTTTCAGAGCCGCTTTTAGGTTCCATCGCGATGCGCAGCTGTTTCTTTTCTTCCGTTTGCATTTCCTGAACCTGTTCGGTTTGGTCTGCATCTTTGTTTTCTTCCTTTTTGTCGTTTTTACAACTCAATATTGTTACTACAAGGCAAATGGGCAGTAGTAAGGATAATTTTTTCATAACTGTGTTTTTGTGTTTTGGGTTAGTATTTGCACTAAATTAGTGATGATTCATAACCACACCAAAGTTTTAGCAAAGTTTTATAATAGCAACAAGGCTTTTGTAAAACTCAATAACCCTCTATTTAAATTGCTTTGCTTTCCGTTTCTTCTGCATTTTCTGTAGCTGTTTCAGGTGACCCTTTCAGGTATTTATCCAAAAACTGCAGGGTTCTTTCATAAGCTTCTATCTGGTTTTCCTTTTTCACAAAGCCATGTCCTTCGTCTTCAAACAGCACATATTCCACAGGAACACCGTTTTTTCGAACGTTTTCTACTATTTCGTCAGATTCTACCTGCAGTACCCTGGGGTCTGTTGCACCTTGTAATACCAGTAAAGGCTTGGTTACATTCTCAGTATGGAACAGCGGGGATATTTTATGCAACCTGATGCTGTCTTGCGTATTGGGGTCTCCCATCTCAAGGTACAATGCTTCTTTAAAAGATTCCCACCAGGGCGGGATGCTTTTCAAGGTGCGCAACCAGTTGGTTACCCCATAGATATTAACCCCCACATCAAATTCCTCGGGGGCAAAGGTGAGTGCCGCCATGGTCATAAAGCCGCCATAAGAGCCACCGATGATGCCTATTTTGTCCCCGTCGATTTCAGGTTGTTCAGCCAACCAGTTTTTTCCTTCTATACAATCCTGTAAGTCACCTTCCCCGTGGTTTTGATCGTCCAACTGGAAGAATGTTTTACCATACCCGCTGCTGCCCCTGTTATTGACGGCAAGCACTGCATAACCGTGGTTCACGAGGTACTGTATCATGGAACTAAAGCCTTGTCTGGATTGCCCGCCGGGTCCGCCGTGAACCCATACCAATGCAGGCACGGGGTTGTCTGCTGAAGCACCGTGGGGTTTGTAATATACTGAAGGTATTTCAAGACCGTCAAATGATTCATACCTGATGATTTCTGCTGCAACCAGGTCTTCAGGATTGATTTCATCATTGAGCACATCTGTGAGTTTATGAAGCTCTTTAGATTCCAGATTATAGGAGTAGATGTTGGTGGGTGTATGGGAGCCGCCCACGTTGAGAAGCGCCATGGTTTCATCCCTTGAAAAGCTGATGCCTGTTATAAACGCGTTTTCAAAATCAGGCAGGTCCAGTTCGTTACCGGTTGCGGTTTCTGTTATTTCCAGGGTGTTTGCCGCATCTTCATTGATAAAAACGGTGCGGTACTTCCCGTTGTGGCTAAAACCGACACCCCAGATATCCCAGTCTTTTTCAAGTACTTTTTCTGAGGTCTTGTCAGCAATGTCATAGCGCATAGCTACCGCAAATTCGCCATCGGCATCTGTGGTATAATACAGGTAGTTGTCATCGGTTGAGAAATCCTGGGCGTTGTTGCCGCTTTGGGTGCCGTTTATTTTGGTAAATGATTTGTCGTTGACATCATAGAGGTATAAATCAGAATCATTTGTATTGATGACTTTGGACAAGGCAATATAATCGCCATTATGGGAAACACCGCCAAATTCATAGCCTTCAGAGTTGTCAAAAATCATTTCAGATTCAAAGGTTTCCGCATCCATGTGATAGATGTCTGTAAAGCGCGGGTCACGTTGGTTGCTACCGTAGTAGAAACTATTTCCGTCGTGGGCCCAGCCGTAAAAGAGGGCACGGGCATTTTCGGCAGGGGTGAGGCGTGTGGTTTCCTCACCGTCCATCACAAAAAGCTTGTAGATTTCATCACCGTTGCCGTCCATTCTGAAGAGGATTCTTTCATCATTGGGAAAATAAGAAATGGAATAGACCGATGAGGAATCTGAAGCGGTTAAGGCTGTCATTTCACCACCTGTGGCAGGCATAGTGTACATATTGTATATCCCGGAACGGTTGCTGGTAACCAATACGGTTTCGTTATCAGGTGAAAAACCGCTGCCATATACGGCTTCGTTGTCCATAAACTGGGCTATGGTATAAGTTGCTGTTTCCCGTTGTTCCGGTTCTTTTTCCTTGTCCCCACAGGAAAGAACAAGCATCAGCACGGCGGCTGCTAAAGTCAATTGTTTCATAAGTTTTTGGTTATTAATTTGATAGCACTAATGTACTATAAATTTTGAAGAATTTTTAGAACGCTAAGAATCTTTTTGTCCCCTTTGTTTTTTCCTGCTTTTAATTCTTCTGGGGTTCAACCAAAGGTAAAAGCCTGTAACAGAAAGCAACATCAACCCGAGGCAGGTAATGGTGACATAGGTTTTTTTGACTTCGTCATTGTTGGTTTTAATAAAAAAGTCGATGATAGAACCGTCGTGTATTTGTTCAATAATATCTGAGGTCCTGGTTTTTACGGAAAGGATTTCGCCGGAGCGTATGCCCACCTGTACCTCGCTGTAATGGTTTTCAAAGCGTACTTTGGCAACCCCTTGGGTGGGCCGCACGTCAATCCGGTTAACGGTGGGGTCAAGGTCTGTATTTTCAGTAATATAGTTTGTTGCAATTTCCTCAATATGTTCTAAGGGAAGTGCCGGCAATGTGGATTGGTCTTTTTGGGTGGGGGGTATAAACCTGAATTCCTTTTTCCACGCCAGAAGAAGGCCTGTTGCGCCAATGATGAACATAAACACAAAAAGCATAATGGCGGTATACTTGTGAATTTTACGGTGCCAACGTGTGGATTTGGCTATAATTTGGACGGGATTTTCCAAGCAAGGTTTTTAGAATCCTCAAAAATAACCAAATCCTTAACATTACCTAAAAAATAACTGTTAATCATCTTGTATATTTGCAAGGCTTAAATGTATATATGCAAAAAGAGTTTTCCTTTCAGGTTGCACCCGAAGTTGCGGCAGTCCCGACTGCTTTGCAGCATTATGTTTCCAAGCAAGTGGGTATTCCATTGGAGGAAATAAGACATGTGGAGATTCTGAAACGCAGTATTGATGCCCGCCAAAAGAATATTAAAGTAAACCTCAAAGTGCTCGTTTTTGTCCATGAAGATTTTGAAAGGGTACCGATTAAAAAACCTCCATACCCGGACGTTTCAACGGCCGACCCCATCCTCATTATTGGAGCCGGACCGGCAGGTTTGTTTGCTGCCCTGCGTTGTATTGAGTTGGGTAGAAAGCCTATAGTCATTGAACGCGGGAAGGATGTAAGGGCCCGAAGGCGTGATTTGAAACGATTAAATATTGAGCATATCGTCAATGAAGACTCCAATTACTGTTTTGGTGAAGGAGGAGCCGGGACCTATTCAGACGGTAAACTTTACACCCGAAGCAAAAAACGTGGTGATGTGCAGCGTATATTGGAATTGCTAGTGGCCTTTGGGGCTACCCGTCAGATATTGGTGGAAGCACATCCGCATATAGGTACGAACAAACTCCCCGGGATTATCCAGGAGATTACCCAGACGATTATAGGACATGGCGGTGAAGTACACTTTGAGAGCAGGGTAGTGGATATTCATGTTAAAGAAAATGCGGTAACCGGAATCAGTTTAAAGGACGGGAGCCGTATGGAAGCGCAAAAGATTATACTTGCCACCGGCCATTCAGCCCGGGATATCTTTGAACTGCTTCACAAAAAAGGTATCAGAATAGAGGCCAAACCCTTTGCGCTGGGTGTTAGGGTAGAACATCCTCAGGAACTTATTGACAGCATCCAGTATAATTGTGACTTCCGCGGTGCTTTTTTGCCTCCGGCGCCTTACAGTATCGTCAAGCAGGTAGAAGGACGCGGGGTGTATTCATTTTGTATGTGTCCGGGAGGTATTATTGCCCCCTGTGCCACCTCGCAGGGGGAGATTGTTACCAATGGTTGGTCGCCCAGCAAAAGGGATCAGGCTACAGCAAACTCAGGTATTGTGGTGGAGGTGGGATTCAAAGACTTTAAGCCTTTTGGTGAAAGCCCGCTTGCTGCTATGTATTTTCAGCAGCAGGTGGAGCAAAAAGCCTGGCTGGAGGGAGGTAAAACCCAAACCGCACCGGGACAGCGCCTGGTAGATTTCAGTTTAGGCAAAGTGTCGCAGGATTTACCGGAGACCTCTTACAAGCCGGGGATCACATCTGTTGAACTGGGCAGTGTGTTGCCGGGATTTATATACAGAAGTTTGCAAAAAGGTTTTATGGAATTTGGTAAAAGTATGAAAGGCTATTTTACCAATGAAGCGGTGGTACATGCTACCGAGTCACGCACCTCCTCACCGGTGCGCATTCCCAGAAACCCGGAAACCCTGGAGCATATTCACGTCAAAGGTTTGTATCCCTGCGGGGAAGGTGCAGGCTATGCCGGGGGGATTGTTTCTGCTGCCATAGACGGGGAGAAATGTGCAGCCAAGGCTGTGGAGACATTTTATTCCTGAACATTGTGTACTAAAAAACCTCCACATTCGGGAGAACGGGAGGCTGATATTTTATTATTTGATGTGTTTTTAATCTAAATTCAAGGCTTCCATCACGGCGTTGTAATCCTGGACGTCCACACCACTTTCAGTAGCAAATTCTGCAGGTACTACGACAACACGAAATATTTGGTTTTGAGTAAAAGCTGGTCCTAAGGTACTAACATCAAAGTTACCGTCAATCGTTACTAAAACATCATAAAAAGTGTGGTTATATCTATATTGAACAATCCTGTCACCACTTAAAAAGAAATTTTGAGGGATTAAACTCCACAGGTCATCGCCGTTTGATAATTGCCCTTCAAGGAGGTAAACAAGTACGGCATCAGATTCAAAGACTTCTATATTAGTAGGTATGGGAATGATTGCATCAAGCCAACCCGTATCGTTGTTAAATTGAAAGTTAACATTATCTTCAAAGGTTTGAGCGAAATAGAGTCCGCCATCAAGTCCCTGGGGTCCCGGGGGTCCCTGGGGCCCTTCACAGGAAGTGAGGAAAAAGACAGCTGTTGCGAGGGTAAAGAGTATTTTTTTCATGATCTAAGGTTTTAGTTTTTTAATAAGTAAACAAAATGCGTACCGAAAAATATATTCTGCATCAAAAGTAGGATTTTTTAGAAGTTTAACCTGCTTGATATTCTTTTATTTAACGAATGTTTATAAACCTTAAAATGTTTAGCAGTATTATAAGAAAGTTTCTTAAATTAAATACAAATACTTGATATCTACTGTTAACATTTTGTATTTTTATAATCTTCAGTTGAACCACATAAATATTAAAAATATGAAACGTATATTAACACTGGTGCTTATGGTTGTTTTACTGTATGCCTGCACCACAAACCCTTTTACGGGAAAGCAAACTCTGGCGCTAGTACCCAATTCACAGATACTTCCAATGGCATACCAACAGTATGATCAATTTCTTAAGGAACACAAAGTAGTAACCGGCACCGCTGAAGCGGCCCGCATCAAAACGGTGGGACAAAAAATTGCCACTGCTTCAGAGCGATGGCTGAATGCCAATGGTTATCAGGGGTATTTAAATGAGTATCAATGGGAATTTAACCTGATTCAGGATGAGGCGGTCAATGCCTGGTGTATGCCCGGAGGTAAAATTGTATTCTATACCGGAATTATGCCTGTTGCCAATACAGAAGCAAGAGTGGCAGCTGTTATGGGCCATGAGGTTGCACATGCACTAGCCAATCACGGTCAGCAACGGATGAGTGCCGGCCAACTGCAACAACTGGGTGCCGTGGCGGGAAATATTGCTTTTGCTGATGACCCGGAGAATCAGGCAATTTTTAATACTGCTTATGGTGTGGGTTCTACAGTTGGCGTTATGATGCCCTTCAGCAGAAGCCATGAAACGGAGGCTGATCGCATAGGTCTTACTTTAATGGCTATTGCCGGCTATGATCCAACCGAGGCAGCTGAACTTTGGCGCAGGATGCAGGAGCAATCAGGGGGTGGGGCACCACCTGAGTTTTTGAGTACTCACCCTGCAAGCTCAACCCGTATTAACAATATTAATGCCTGGGCTGAAGAAGCAAAAGCTGAAGCGCGCAAGTATGGAGTTACCTCTTTTAAAAAGTAACAAATAGTTTACCTGAGTAAGAAAGTATTTTTATACTTTAGAAGCTGCTTTAACGAGCAGCTTTTTTTATTGAATATGTATGAGAAATTATCATGAAAAAGGAAGCAAGAAGCTCTTGTTTGCCTGGGCCTTTTATGACTGGGCCAACTCGGTTTACAGCCTTGTGATTGCTTCGGCTATTTTTCCTATTTATTATCAGGCTTTGTTTGATGCGTCAGGAACTGAAACCGTCACCGTGTTTGGAGGCAGTATACGCAGTACACCGCTCATCAGTTATGTAACTGCTGCAGCGTTCCTCCTGGTGGCTTTTATGTCGCCCATACTCTCAGGTATTGCCGATTATGTAGGGAATAAGAAAAATTTTATGAAGTTTTTCTGTTATTTGGGTGCTGCTTCGTGTGTGGGTCTTTACTGGTTTGATCTTGAAGCCATTTACTTCAGTTTGTTGTGTTACTTTTTGGCCTTGATTGGTTTTTGGGGAAGCCTGGTTTTTTATAATTCCTATTTGCCTGATATTGCTTATGAAGAACAGCAGGACAAAGCCAGTGCCCGCGGGTATTCCCTGGGGTATATTGGCAGTGTCTTCCTATTATTGTTTAACCTTGCCATGGTGATGCAGCCCGGTTTCTTTGGGTTGGGTGAAGGCGGGGAAGCTGCCATGCTGGGTATGAAGATTTCTTTTGTGACCGTGGGTGTTTGGTGGATTACCTTTAGCCAGTATTCCTTTTATCATCTTCCGAAAGGGCCCAGAAATGGTCACAGGGTAACCCGGAATGTCCTTTTGAACGGTTTCAGGGAGTTGCAAAAAGTACAGCGTTCCTTGTTAGAAAACCTTCAGTTAAAGAGGTATCTCTATGCGTTTTTTGTCTATAGTATGGCCGTTCAAACAGTGATGCTGGTAGCTACTTATTTTGGCGAACAGGAAATTGCCTGGACAGACAGTACCGAAAAAACAATGGGTTTGATTGTGAGTATTTTGATTATTCAATTGCTTGCAGTGCTGGGGGCAGAAATGACCTCACGTTCATCTGAAAGGTTTGGCAACATTCCCACCTTGATCGTTATAAACAGTATTTGGTTGAGTATTTGTGTGGTGGCATATTTCATTACAGAGCCCATACAGTTTTATATAACGGCGGGATGCGTGGGCCTTGTTATGGGAGGCATACAGTCACTATCACGTTCAACATATTCCAAATTTATTCCGCCTACCAAAGATACTACTTCTTATTTCAGTTTTTATGACGTGACTGAAAAGATTGGTATTGTGATTGGAATGCTGCTGTATGGTTTTATTGACCAGATTACGGGCAGTATGCGCAATTCGATTCTCTTTCTGGTTGTGTTTTTCTTCTTGGGCATCGTATTGCTTTTACGTGTTCCGCGGAAGCGAAATTATACTATAAGCCACAAAAAAGACGTTATCTGATTGCATTCCTTTTTTACGAAATGCTTCAACTTGCAAAATAAAATGAGCTTTCAAATAAATAATTTTACTTAAGTTTGCGTTTTGACCTAATATCTAAAGATATCTACTTATGAAGTTTAATTCCTTTTTTACACTATTACTTTTCACCGCTTTTGCTTTTGTGGCGTGTGATAATGAACCCCTTGAGGGTGATTTTGTTTCTGATGACCCTCAGGATTTTGAAACTTCTTTTACAGCCGATGTGGAAGGTGCCTTTTTTGAGGCAGATACAACTAATGCCGTCACGGTTCAGGGTATTACCACGGTTACCGGTATACGCAGTAACGGCGATGTTATTGTTTTGAATATTAATGGAGTGGGAGTTGGAAATTTTGATTTGGTTACCCAGGGAGAGGGTATCTTTGGGATTAGTCAGGATTCAGAAGCTTTTTCAACCAACAATGAAGGAAGTGTGGGGCAAGTTGCCGTAACACAATATGACACCAATCTTGAATTGATTTCCGGAACATTCTCTTTTACGGCAACACGTGCGTTGCTGGATGCCAATGGTGCCCCGGTTCTGGATGACGAAGGCAACCCAACGTTTGCTTCGGTAATTGTTAGTGAAGGTCAGTTTACTAATATACCTCTCACCACAGATGGTAGCGGCCCTACCGATCCGGTAACAGAATTTTATGCTGAAATAGATGGCGTTACTTTTATTGCCGGAGAAGGAACAGCCGGTGCAATATTTGATGAAGCTTCCAATACTTTGGTAATACAAGGGATGAACAATGATAAAGTTGTCCAAATGAATGTTATTAACCCGGCAGAAGACACTTTTGATTTGGGTGCATCAAGCGGTGAGGAGTCAATTGGTTCTTATCTCATTGAAGGTGAGAATCCTTATGTTTCTGCACTTTCAGAAGGCGGTTCGGGTTCAGTAACTATTACAAGTTTTGATTTGGAAAACAATGTTGTTTCCGGAACTTTTGCCTTTACCGCAGGAAGAGACGGCGGTGCTGAAACGGTTGTTATTGAAAACGGCTATTTTGAGAATTTGCCTGTAACATTAGGAGAACCCGGAGGAGAGGATGATTTTATGAATGCGAGTATTGACGGAATCGATTTCTCAGCAGATGACATTACCATTGTTACTTCTGAGATGATTTCAATTCAAGGTATTGATACCGCAACAGGTGAAGCTATTTTTGTTTCTTTTCCCGCTGATACTGAACCCGGCACTTATCAAATGACGTTTTCAGGTGGTATCAATGCCGGTTATTTTAACGGAGAGATTACCTATGGCTCTGAATCCGGTTTGCTCATAATTAATGAAAACAGTGAGACGTTGCTTCAATTTTCGTTTAATTTTCAAGCATCTGAAGAAGAGGGAGGAGCGATTGTGCACACCATTTCTGAAGGATTGTTTCAATATAATCTTTAAAAACACAAAATATAATAAACAAAAAGCCACTTTTACAGTGGCTTTTTGTTTGTAAATTATAAAGGGTTTTTACAAGGTTTTCACTTTACCGCTTCCGGCTTCAGTGGTTTTGAGTTGGGAAGGATTTCCTTTGTAGTATATATTTCCTGAGCCGGCTATTTTTGCTTTTAATGCTTCTGTGCAATGTACTTTGAAATTACCCGAACCTGCGATGGTTACCTCGGCATTTTGACACTTAAGACCTTGCAAATCTCCATTTCCAGATCCGGCGATACTTCCGTGAAGGTTTCTTGTTGTTCCGGTCAGGGTAATGTTTCCGGAACCTGCCACGACAGTTTCAAGGGATTCGGTTTGTATGGGTAAATCAATGTCGCCAGAACCCGCAAGTTTTACTTCAAGTGATTCACCCTGAATGGTTTTTGAGGAGTTAATTTCACCTGATCCTGCCAGGGAAACTTTACTTAATGTTCCCACAGGAACGGTAACTTCCATTTTCTTTCCAGAGCTTGGTTTAAGGTTTGTGTTTTTTTCTGTTTTGATGTACAGTGCATTGCTTTTAGTTTCAATAACGATGTGTTTTATAAGATTGCTTTCCGCTTTTAATGTGATTGACCCCACATTGCCTTCAGTAAGGGTAACGTGAAAGTTACCTCCAACCTTTACTTCTTCATATACTGATGTAGTGTAGGTTTTTGTTGTCACCTCACCGTTTCCTTTAATGTTATTTGTTTTCCATTGAGCCTGGGTTGTAGTAAATACTAGTGCTATTATTATTGTTGTGATTAATTTGATTGATTTCATAACTGTTCTGTTTTTTTTTATGATTAATTAGTTTTTACTGAAGGTGACACCCCCATAATCTGAGGTGATGTTGATAGTGTTTCCTGAATTTTTTTTGCCGTAATATCCCTGGTATTCTTTGCTTGTTGCTTTATCTCTTTCAACTGAAAAATAGAACAAGTCTTTACCTTTCAGGTTTGTATATGTTAAATTAGCATTTAAATCAAAAGCGGCACCGTTTACAACACCCATTTTTATACCTGTATATTTACTTTTAATTTTTACGCTTTTAATGTTTTTTTCAAGTCGGTTCACCGCTATTTTTCCATAGCCCGCCTGAATATCAAGGCTGTTTGCAACACTTTCAATAGTTGTAGAGAGGTAGCTTCCATCACCGGTGATATCATTAACACTTCCCACAGTAAGTTTCCCGTAATCACAATCGTAAGCTAATTTACCCACTTCTTTTATTTCAGCTTTGGAATAATCACCGTTGAAAGCTATTTGTTGTGCCCTTTCAATCATAAAACCGGAATAATCTGCGTTGATTTGTACATTTTTCACATAACCTATAGTGGAGTTATTTGTATAATCAAAATCAAGTGTATTGTTATGGCCCCTTAACTCACCGATGATGAATTTACCATAATCACAAGAAATGTTAGCATTTCCCTCCAATACATCCAGACTTATGGCTCCATAACTGTTATCAAGGGTAACACTGTTTGAAACCGGTATTTTGATAAGATAGTTTATCTTCATGTTTACATTCTTTGATTTACCTCCCCAGAAAGACCAGCCGCTGCGTTGGCTTTGTATAACGGTTTCTGCACTCACCATAGATTTTGAGCCTGAGAATTCAACAGTTATTTCATCGAGTCTTTTTTTGACTTCGCTCTCATCATCGCCGTTTGTTGTAATGGTGACTTCAATTTCAATCCTGTTCTGGTTCCAGGTTGTAATGTCAATATTACCATATTTGTTATCGACTTTTAAAAGGGCGTCTTTGTTAACATTGAATTGTTTTTCAATTTTCTTCTCTTTGGTGTGCTTTCCTTTCCAGGTATTGTTGTTTGCAGCCACTGCAAAAAGGGGTAGCAAGGTCAGGATTAAGATTGTTTTAAATAGTGGTTTCATGGGTATCTAGTTTTAATTCTTTAATAGTTTCTATCTGTTGCAATACATCTTCAAGCAGGTCAATTCTGCTTTGAAAGTTTGAAATCATGGCATAAATAACACGTTTGTCATTACCGCTTTTTGCAAGATCTTTTTTTAGTTTTTCATAATCCTTTTCAAGGATTTCCATTTGTAGCAGGGCGTCTTGTATGAGCTTTTGTGCTTCCGGGGTATCTTCTTTTTTCAGGATTGAAAGCTCACTTTTAATTGTTGCCATAAAAAACTGCTGAGTCTCTGCCATTTCAGGGGAGATACTCGCCAGATCTGCTTCATTGGGACTGTTGTCAATGAGCGGAAAGCCCAAGGCTATGATGATTAAAAAAGACGCTGCGACGGCTATTGGTTTCCAGAAAACTAGTTGTTTTACCGGTTTTTGATTCTGTGCCTCCAGCTTCTTCATAAATCGCATTTGGTGACCTGCCTGAGGTTCCTCAGGGGGCAACTGTTCCGTTTGGAAAAGCTCTTTGAGGTGATTGTATAAATTCGTGTTTTTCATTTTTATTGTTTTTCGCGTAAGCGTGGGGATTCATTAATAGCTCATAGTTCTTTCAAGAAACTTTTTTCGCAGGCTTTCCTTTGCTCTGGAAAGCATGGTCCTGCAATTGGCATAACTCATATTCATAATTTCACATATTTCTTCATAATCATAGCCTTCTATAAAATGCAGTGTCAGCATCATTTGATAATTGGGTTTTAATGTATTTATTACGACCATTACTTCTTTTGCTTTTAGGCTTGTATAACTTTCTTCAGATGTTTCATCTTCATCATCGTTTATTTGGTTTGCCACAACTTCATTGTCAATATCCTCGTGAAACTCTTGTTTTCGGTATTTTGAGATGCTTTGATTGATCACGATTCTTTTTAACCAGGCCCCAAAATTAGCTTCTCGCTTAAACGTGTGTAATTTTGTAAATGCTGTCAAAAAAGCTTCCTGCATTATGTCCTCTGCTTCATCCTGTTGTTTTACAATACGCAAAGCCGTGTTGTACATAGCCAGATAATACCGATTGTACACCTCCATCTGAGCCATCTGGTTGCCTTTTATGCATTGCGACAATAAAACGTCAATATGTGTATTGGTTAGTGTCAAAAAAAGCTTTTGTTTGTTATAAAGATAGCGTATAGATCAAAATGTTACAGTTTTGATTATATTTTTTTAAACTGTACTGTAGAGCTGGCATAACTATTGCCCAAATAGAGAAGATACTTACCGTTGTTTGTTGTATATATGTATGATTAGCAACTACTTATAAAACAATGTTAGATAATATAAATAATAAACATTGTGTCTGGGTATGACACAATGACTTAAATAAAATTATGGCAAAATCAAAAATCATAGATATAGACAGTTTGTCATTTCAGGATATGAATGATGAAGCGGAGTTGATTCCGTTAATGACTCCTGAAGATGAGGAAGCAATTAACAAAGAGGAGTTGCCTGAAGAACTGTCCATTTTACCCTTACGCAACACAGTTTTATTTCCGGGAGTGGTAATTCCCATTACCGCAGGAAGAGACAAATCAATTAAACTGATTAATGAAGCCAACAAAAAATCAAAAGTGATTGGTGTGGTTTCACAGAAGTCTGAAGGTGTTGAAGAGCCCGGTGTTGAAGACATCAACCGACTGGGAACGGTTGCACGCATCCTGCGGGTTTTAAAAATGCCCGATGGAAACGTTACTGTTATCATTCAGGGTAAAAAGCGGTTTGAAATAGACGAAATATTAAATTCAGAACCTTACTTCAAAGCTAAGGTTAGAGGTGTTGAAGAAGCCAAACCCGCAAAAAACAATAAGGAGTTTAAGGCAATCATTGATTCAATCAAAGACCTTGCGTTGCAAATCATAAACGAAAGCCCCAACATTCCCTCAGAAGCTTCCTTTGCAATCAAGAATATTGAGAGCACTTCTTTTTTAATCAATTTTGTTTCCTCAAACCTAAATATTGATGTTGAGGAAAAGCAGAAATTGCTTGAAATCAATTCGCTTGAAGACCGCGCTTTGGAAACCTTAAAATACATGAACATTGAGTTTCAAAAACTGGCACTTAAAAATGATATACAGTCAAAAGTGCGTCATGACCTTGACCAGCAACAGCGAGAGTATTTTTTACATCAACAGATGAAAACGATACAGGAAGAGTTAGGGGGCGTTTCTCACGATGAAGAAATTGACGAGATGCGCGCTAAGGCAAAAAAGAAAAAATGGTCTGAAGAAGTGGGTACACATTTTCAAAAAGAACTGGCTAAACTGCAGCGAATGAACCCACAGGTAGCCGAATATTCTATCCAACGAAACTATCTTGAACTCTTTCTGGATTTGCCATGGAACCATTTTTCGAAAGACAAATTTGATTTAAAACGGGCAAAACGCATTCTCGACAGGGATCACTATGGGCTTGATGACGTCAAAAAACGCATTATTGAATACCTCGCAGTGCTCAAATTGAGGAACGATATGAAATCTCCTATACTATGCCTTCATGGACCTCCGGGAGTTGGAAAAACCTCTTTGGGAAAATCAATTGCCGAGGCACTGGGTAGAAAATATGTTCGTGTTTCATTGGGTGGTTTGCGAGATGAATCTGAAATAAGAGGGCATCGAAAGACATATATTGGTGCCATGCCCGGGCGTATTGTTCAAAGCATAAAAAAAGCTGAAACTTCAAACCCTGTTTTTGTACTTGACGAAATTGATAAACTTTCACTGGGGAATCAAGGGGACCCCTCTTCAGCATTGCTGGAAGTTCTCGATCCGGAACAAAACTCAGATTTTCATGACAATTTCCTTGAAGTAGGTTTTGACCTTTCAAAGGTAATGTTTGTCGCCACAGCCAATACACTTAATTCTATTCAGCCGGCATTGCTTGATCGTATGGAAATCATTAATGTAACCGGTTATACCATAGAAGAGAAAGTGGAAATTGCAAAGCAGCATTTGTTGCCAAAACAGTTAAAAGAGCACGGTCTAAACACTTCTCACTTAAAAATTGCAAAACCACAACTGGAGAAAATTGTGGAAGGATACACGCGCGAGTCAGGGGTAAGGGGTCTTGAAAAACAAATTGCCAAGATGGTGCGTCACGCTGCCATGAACATTGCAATGGAAGAAGATTACAATATTAAAGTTTCAAATGAAGATGTAGTGAAGGTTTTGGGTTCACCCAAACTGGAACGTGATAAATATGAAAACAATGATGTTGCCGGTGTTGTAACAGGTCTTGCCTGGACAAAAGTGGGTGGTGATATTTTATTTATCGAATCCACACTATCTAAAGGAAAAGGAAATCTTTCCATTACCGGAAACCTTGGAAAGGTGATGAAAGAATCTGCCACGATAGCCATGGAATATATTAAATCAAATGCAAAATCACTTGATCTGGATCCTGATATTTTTGAAAAATACAATGTCCATATTCACGTTCCTGAAGGGGCAACCCCAAAAGATGGACCCAGTGCCGGTATTACGATGCTAACCTCACTGGTGTCATTGTTTACACAGCGAAAAGTTAAACGCAGCCTCGCCATGACTGGGGAAATTACGTTGCGCGGCAAAGTGCTTCCCGTGGGTGGTATCAAAGAGAAAATACTAGCAGCAAAGCGGGCACGTATTAAAGAAATACTTATATGTGAAGAAAACAAACGTGATATTGATGAAATAAAAGCTGAATACTTAAAAGGCTTGACATTTCACTATGTTAAGGATATGAGTGAAGTTATAGATCTCGCATTGACAAAAGAAAAAGTTAAAAACCCTAAAAAATTATAATTAATAGGACTAAGGGAAAACTTTATCAAAAGGAAGGTGATTTATCACTTTCCTTTTTGTTTTAAGTCTAAAAAATAAATTATACTTGCACTCGTTATGGAGTTATGCTTATTCTTCCAAATTTGAGGATGTAAACCCAAAAAACCTTATGCAAAAAAAGCTGGTTGTAGCATTTTTCTTGTTTTTTACTGCGTTGAGTTTTTCTCAAATTGGGGGTAGGGCAACATATCAGTTTCTCAATTTGGTAAATTCGCCGCGACAAGCCGCGCTGGGTGGTAAGGCCATTACAAATTATGATTATGACCCGGCACAAGGACTTTACAATCCTGCGGCTATAAACCCTGAGATGGACAATCAACTTTCTGTCAATTATACAAACTATTTTGCTGATGTCAATTATGGAACTGCTGCCTATGCTTATTTATGGGATCGCAGGACACAGGTTTTTCATACCGGGGTTACATATATCAATTATGGAAAATTTGATGGCTATGATGAAACAGGTGAGTCTACAGGAAGCTTTGGTGGTGGGGAAGTAGCGCTATCATTTGGTTATGCCAGAAATATCCCGTGGTCTGATTTCCATGTGGGCGTTAACGTAAAATTGATTTCCTCAAAGCTGGAACAATACAGCTCACTGGGAGCTGCCGTTGATATTGGCTTAATGTATGTATATGAGCCGTGGGATCTGCATATTGCAGCTGTGGCAAGAAATATAGGCACTCAAATCACGCCTTATGATGAAGTTTATGAGAAACTTCCGCTTGAAGTTGATTTTGGTATTTCACAAACCCTTCAGCATGTACCCCTGCGCTGGCATGTGACACTGGAAAACCTTCAAACCTGGAATATTGCATTTTCAAACCCCGCCCGTGAAGAAGTAGATCTTGAAGGCAATGTGATAAAAGAAAATATCGGTTTTTTTGATAATGTTTACCGCAGGGTTATCCTGGGAGTCGAGTTGTTTCCCGAAAGTTTTTTTAATTTGCGGTTGGGCTATAATGTGCGCCGAGCAGAAGAACTTCGCATTGTTGACCAACGGGCTTTTGCAGGATTGAGCGCAGGTTTTGGCATAAGGCTGAATAAATTACGACTTAGTTATTCTTATTCAAAATACAGTGCTGCTGCTTCGGCAAGTTTTTTTGGATTGAATATAAATTTGCAATAGACCAAAAGAAAAAATTAAAATAGTGAGCACATCGCTTATGAGAAAAATTACAATCGCCATTGACGGATATTCATCGACAGGTAAAAGCACAGTTGCTAAAAGACTTGCTGCCTATCTGGGATATTTATATGTCGATACCGGAGCTATGTATCGTGCAATAGCACTTTATGCAATGGAAAAAGGTTTTATTTCCAAAACAGATTTTTATTCTGATAAGTTGATTGAAAATCTACCTTTTATATCCCTTCACTTTGAAATTAATCCTAAAACAGAAATTGCAGAAATGTTCCTTAACGGAAAAAATGTGGAAAAACAAATACGCTCTCTGGAAGTCTCCCAATATGTAAGTAAAGTAGCCGAAATATCTGAAGTGAGAAAAAAATTAGTGGAGCAACAACAAAAAATAGCAGCACAAAAAGGTATTGTTATGGACGGAAGGGATATAGGAACCGTGGTTTTTCCCGATGCCGAATTAAAAATCTTCCTCAATGCCGCTCCTGAAGAAAGAGCCAGAAGACGTTTTAAAGAATATATCGATAATGGGGCTGTAGTCACTTATGATGAAATTCTCAAAAATGTAATGGAAAGGGATTTTATAGACACCACCAGGGAAGATTCCCCATTGGTAAAGGCAGAAGATGCCATAGAACTTGACAATACTTTCACAAATAAAGACGACCAGTTTCACACCATTCTTCAACTGGCTAAAGACAGGGTTGCCGGTAGAACATAGGGTTTAAATCCTAACTTTTATATAATCCACCTTCCTTAAAGTTTCGTTAAATTTTCACAATCTTAATTAATTCACAAAACCTTGATTTGTTTTGATTCGTACATACCCTTATAAATCAAAATAAATTAACGATGAAACAAAACACTACTTTCTCAAAAATTACGGTTGTTTTGTTATTTTGTTTGTGCACGGTTTTTGTAAATGCACAAATAGTAACAAACACCAATGATGATGGTCCTGGTTCTTTAAGACAGGAAGTTATGAATGCTGCTCCCGGAGCAGTAATTACATTTGCACCTGCCACTAATGGTATGCCAATTACCCTTTTAAGCCAGATTACGATTGACCAAAGCATCACATTAACCGGGAATGGGCCTCTTAATACAATTCTTAGTGGTGGAAATTCAACCAGAATTATCGAAGTTACAGATGGAGCAGCAATTAATTTTACCGGAATTACCTTCACAAACGGATTAGCAGCTATAAATGGTGGTGCATTACAAGTTTCTGCCACATTACCATTAACAACAACTGTTACTGTAATAAATTGTGTTTTTGAAAATAATGAAGCTCAAGGCGCAATGGCAATACAGGGAGGTGGAGCAATCCATAACTCAGGTGGAGCAACCTTGGATATTCAAAGCAGTTCTTTTGAGAATAATAGTGCATCCGGTGCAGCAGGAAGTGGTGGCGCCATCCTTAACAGCCCAGGAAGTATTTTATTTGTCACAGCAAATACTTCATTTACTAATAACATATCTAACAGGGCCGGAGGTGCCATTGAAGATAATTCAGGAACAGATTTTGCAACAATTATTTCTGATGCAACCTTTACAAATAATATTACAAACACAAGTCCGGGTAATGGAGGTGGAATCCACATTACAGGTCCCGGAGATATGCTTGTGAGCAATTCTACTTTTTCAGGAAATACAGCCGGAAATGAAGGAGGCGGTTTATGGAATGGTAGCGGTTTAATGACCCTTTCCAATGTTACTATAGACGGAAATTCTGCTGCGGGAAATGGCGCCGCCAATGGTGGCGGTGGTGTACACAACAATGGTGGTACTGTGGAAATTGATGCAGCTACCACAATAACCAATAATACAGCTACAGGAACCTCAGGAAGTGGTGGA
>TARA_R110000850_G_C9995585_1_pt1 | contig 22095 bp, 25 predicted proteins | sample TARA_R110000850 | Tara Oceans TARA_R110000850 (sample SAMEA4397586) | marine metagenome | biome: Polar Biome; feature: [SRF] surface water layer (ENVO:00010504); material: water (ENVO:00002006), including particulate matter (ENVO:01000060) such as... | depth 5 m | reverse complement strand
ACGTATTAGAACGTATTAGAACGTATTAGAACGTATTAGAACGTAAACTGTGGTGGTGATTCACTCTCAACGTGAGATTTCGTTAAGCAGCAAGAAGGCAAACAACCTAAAACAACCAAGATTTGAATAGTAAGCCAGCCAATCCAACTATAAACAACCTAAGACAACCTAAGACAACCTAAGACAACCTAAGACAACCTAAGGCTATTATTTAAGTGGTTCATCTTCGTTTGTTACCTGTTTTCTTTGATTGCAGGATAGGCGATGGCCGACAAAATGACCCCATTTGTCTATCGCAGGATAGGCTTACGCCGTCAAAATTATATATTTTGAATAGCTCTTAGTCTGTTGTGGTTAGCTACTAAAAGTAATCTGTATGGTGATTTCCTCCATGCAGGCAAGCACCCTTTATTGCTGATTAGGGCGTTAACTTCTTCACGCCCTATCAAGAGGGTGTACCAAATGGTACGCCCTACCACGCTCGATAATTCTTACCTCCAACCTCAAATTGAGGATGGGATAATTATTAGCGATCGCAGTTTAATATTTGGCATTGGGTGTCCCCAATTGTGGGGAGACCCTGGTGCTTGTTATTTATTGGCCATAATTGATATTGGCGCAACCATTAGAGGAATTCAAACAGTTCAGTCATCTGGAATTACCGGATAACTCAGATGCCGGGTAATGCTCGTGAAGTGAGTTGCATCCAATTGTGGATGTATTGCATCAGGCTGCGGCTGCTGGCAAGTAATTGCATCTTGATCGGATTTGGAATCTAAGCAAGATTGACTGCTCAACTTTGAGCAGTGACAAGTACCAGGACTAACCCCTACTAATAGCTCTAGCAAGTTCGTCTGATAATGAGGGAGCAGTTAACCTAATTACTGTTGGCTTGGGGGTCGTCGAATTTACGTTACCCTGTGACACATGGTTAACCTTATGCTTATTAGTAAAGACCTCGCCTATTTCTTTGGCTGCCTGTTCTAGAAGCTTTGCTACCAATGGTCTGTTCTTAGACTCAAAAGCATCACGCGCCATATTATCAAGCATCGCTAACCTATAAGCCTTGTTTGCGATTGGTATAGAGTTGATTTCATCGTTGAAATCTTTGCGGTGCTTTACAAATAACTGCTTCCACTTATCAGACAGATTAACTCCTGACGCCTTATCGGGATCGTACTTTGCAACCTGTTGCCTTGTGACAATAAGCCCGTCAAATTCTTGTTTGACAGCTTCAACTACTTCGGATGGCGTCATATAGGTGGCAAGCCCTCTCACGATATAGGCTTTTACCTTAGTGTTCAGCGCTGCCATAAGTGCCTCCTCGTATCTCTAAGTAAACCTAAATAGCGCTTAGATTACATCCATCGCTATACCTTATTATACTTTTTTAGGTGCCCTTAAACTGCCTTGAACCATAGTTGATGAAGGGCATTTTTCTGTCATTTGGAATGAGGGTAACGTTGAATGTTAAGCATTTTGCATTGCGCTCCTAACAACCTGTCCATCAGGTTCATGTACTCCCAAATTATCTTATTGTACGTGGTTCGGTGCATTCCTTTGGGTCGTTCACCCACGCCATGAGCAATCCCTGCTTGCCAGCCTAACCGCGCTCTAATCGCATTCAAGCGCCTGAATAAGTTATCGATAGGTTGTTCTAGCTGTGAGCCATAAGCAGCCCGTGTGCAATGCCTGCAAACGTAAGTATTAATACGATATAGAACGCTTGTGCGTCTCGAGCATGACGGGCAATTAAACCAATGACGATGACCGCCATAATTGCATGGAGTCCTTGATAGTTTGATGCTGTAGTTGTATGACTTACCGCGGTGAACGTAATCAGCCCTAAAGCTATCAATATCACCCTGCCTCAACTGCTCACGGTAGCTTGATATTCTTAACTTTGCGTAATGGCTAAGATTTGGCGCTGTGGCAAAAGCTGGCATGTTTGGTGTACCTGTGGGTTATCTAAATCATTAGGCAAGTTTGTTTTTTCTTATCTTAAGTTGCTTATTTCGCGCTCTTTTTATGGAGTCCAAGAATTCAGGTTTTTCGCTTACTGCAAGGGTATAACGATTTTCGTTATACCCATAATTTTACGGCCTAATACGCTCAGAACTATTCTCAACCACAACAATTAACAACATGCTAAAACTCATTTCAAAGTAAACATTTATAAACATCAATATACTTTTTTATACTTTGCTGGCTTACTACATCAATTATTATTGACGGCATCGAGTAGCTGCAACTGGTCGCAATGGGTTGCAATCATTAAGCGTATGGGCTTGCGCCTGCCTGCGCTTTTATTCGACGTTAATGTTATGTTATAACAATTCATTATCAGGCACGTTCACCCAGTGGGTGAAGGTAGCTCTATGCCATATCTTCGTTAATACTGTCGCCTATGTGCAAGGCATTGTAGAGCCTTATCTCTGCCGCCTTTATCAGCGCTTCACGCTTGGCATAACCATAGGTCTTAGTAGCATCGACATAGAGAAGTCGGTCTTCATTGTTCTGCGCCTGCCAGCCGGTAATCTTCTGCAGCAGCTCAGCGCAATAAGCCTCAATCTTTTCATCAAACAATGGCGTATCGGCAGTAGGGGCATCGCCAATACCAAAATTGGCCATAATGGCGTTAAAATCTTGGTTGCTGGCTTGTGCGTCCTGATTAATCATAATCTTATCCTATTCACATCATTTTGTGTTTTTTACTTGTTACCGTGTAACGAATCTGCGCCCAACTCTAACCCTGAAATATAAGTCGACTTGCAGATTCTTTTAGCTTGGTGGTTGTCGTTGGTTATCTTAAAAACGACCTTCTTATGCTTTTGCGATCGTAAGTTTCTGATCAGTAATTTGTAGTTCGCTATAGTAGGTTTTTGATGTGACATACTCATGACCTTAACTCTTGTTAACTATTCCGCACCTGGTGGCGTTGGCCGTGAAGAATGTTTTTTAGTAAAATCCTTATAGTCCTGCTCGTTATCAAACTCGATCCAATGGCTTACGTAAACCGTATCAAAATCAACCTTATGGAAGGCTGCGACAGTACTTCTAACCTCGCTCTCGTTAAATATTTTGCCATCCCTCATAACAATAGTGCTGTTTGTATGGCCGCCATCACAACCAAGTAGGATGTAAAAATACCTAGTGCTTTCTTTTTCCTGCTTCAGGATAAAATCAAATATTCGATTAGGAAAGAAGCCATCAAGGACAAGGCACAGAAGCACACCAGCCAAGAAGGCGTTTAGCACTGAATTATTGTAAATAGCATGGTATGCGCTCGCAAAAAATGCTGTTATCTGAGCGTAAAACCACACTTTGCTCATAGCGTGACGATAATTCATAAGCCTACCTTGGAGTTTGTTTTAAATTAAACCGATACCCTGAAATCTCAGCATCTACCAATGCGGTTAAGTCCTGCAAGTCATCAAGCATCTTGTTTTTATAACCGCTCCACGATTGGTTGAATGTCCCTGCCAGCATATCGATACCACTAAAGAACAATTGACCTTCAACCGTGTAAACCGTCCATAGTTGGTACAGCTCAAAATGCAGCGTCATGCGTGCCATTAGCCGCGCCATTTCCTCAATAGAATGATTGCTTGGCGCTTTTCTTCCGTCACGCTCACAACGCTCAAGCATTAGGGCTGATAGGTGGCTGACGACCGTATCAAAGAACTGGGTTCGGTCCCATGTTGCATCACTACCCCAAACAAGCAGGCTTGCCAGCGCCTTAACCTGGCGATTCTTGATAAGAGCGATTGCCGCTGATCTGTCCTCCCAATTAACCGATGGAGCTTTGCCGCCATAACTAGCATTAAGATTGACAACCTTTGCACCCATGCCATTTCTTATCCAATCTCCATTGGTCAGCCCTAAGCGCTGGCTTGTACCAAATCTTCTATCAAGTATGCTGCTCACAATCCCAACTCCTCGCGTTTTTCTTCATTAAATTTATAACCAATAGGATTGTTGCTGTCAGCCGTTAAATAATCCCATTCCTTTAATTGCTTAAGCGCTCTCTGCGCTGTTCTAAGGGGTGCGGCTGTTAATTCCGCTATGTCTGCCACACTTACGCGGTTAGGGCTTAAATTGGCGATATGGCGTAGTGCGGTGTGCCTTAATTCAAATGTTCGTTGCGGGTTAGGGTTCATATCGTCCTTACCCCATCCTGAACCGTCTTTAAATTCAAATCGCTTAGCTCATCAAGCGACCCTCCTTCCAAATCCCAACTGCGCGCTCCGCCAAAATCTCTTATGCCGCCTGTCTGCAGGTAAGTGCACGAATAACGCTTTAATTTGATGTTGTGCGTCATACCTATGCACAACTGGCCATCTACCGTTAATGCTGAGTTATTAAACCTGATTGCTGCATTCGGCTTGCCAGCCTTGGCATCATCACGCATTTTTAGCCACTGGGTCTGGTCGATGGTGTGGTTAGTCATATCTCTAACCTCCATAGTCCGGTACGTCATCCAAGTCATTCATCATTGGTATGTAGTTGGCGAAGCGTGCATATTGCCCTTCAAAGCCCAGTCTTACGGTGCCAGTTGGTCCGTTTCTACTCTTGGCCAATATAATCTCTGCTGAACCATCAAGCTTGGCGCTACCGCCCTTCTCTTTCTGCTCGTAGTAGTCATTACGGTAAATGAAAGTGATAAGGTCAGCGTCTTGCTCAATCGTGCCTGAATCACGTAGATCAGACATGATAGGGCGCTTATTTGGGCGCTTCTCAACGTCACGGCTCAACTGGGACAGTAGAAACACGGGGCAACCAAACTCATGACCCAATGCTTTTAGTGTGCGAGTCACTTTCCCGATATTATCAATCTTGTACTGACCATCAAGCCCGCCCATTATCTGCAGGTAATCAATACCAATCGCAGATAGCTTCCCGCCAGCCTCACGCTTGATACGGTTCAAGTGGGTGCGTATCTTCGCAATGCTGATGTCTTTTTCATCTACGATGGTTAAAGGCAGGCTCTCTTGGTCTGAGACAAAGCGCTGCATCCGTGCCCACTCATCCACACTTAGCTGACCTTTCCTGATAGAAGTAAGCTCAACCTTCGCCTCAGCGCTGGCAAGCCTGTCCATGACCTGCTCCTGTGGCATCTCTACGCTAAAGAATACCGCTTCACCTTCTCGGTACTTGGCGATATGGGCAAGCCAATTCATAACCAGTGCAGTCTTACCCATTGAAGGGCGAGCAGCAACTACGACCAAGTTGCCAGCATCGATCATCATTAGGTTATCAAGCTCTGGGAAGCCTGTAGAGATAAAGTTGTTAACCCCATCTCTTGCGGCTGCTATACGCTCAATCATTCCACCCATTAAATCTCCTACACGAGAGCAGCTGTTGTCAGTATCACCCACCTCAAGGTTGGCAATGGCACTCATAACCTCGTTATTAACCTCAATGGTCTGATTGTCGCCCTCTTCAAGCTTCTGTATGCCGTACATCATCTGAGCAATAGACTGCCTACGAATTGAACGGCTTTTCACTAACTGGGCATGATTACGCAAACTACTGAAAGCAATGCTCGGCACCAAGTTCATTTGAGCAAAGTAACCGGCTGGGCAACATTCTTCATTGAGCTGGTTACGCTCTTCGAGAAGATCCGCCACCATAACCTCGTCATAAGGCTTGCTGTCCATTGCCAAATCACTGATTGCTTGATAGATAACCTGATGCCTTGCGGCTTCAAAGTCCTGAGCAATAACAACGTCGCTGACTATATCAAATGCACCCTCTTTGCCAAGCAGCTGATTGAGCACACACTGCTCAACTTGGATAAATCTCTTCTGATCATTAATCATTGGGCGGCTCCTGCAATTTGAATGTCTGACGTTTGAGTTCTATAGCTACCCCAGTCGCAATGCATCACCAATAGGTTTTGCTGTAATCGGTCCCACGCTCTATCGCCCAAGAACTCACGTAGGCCCCTAATGTCCATATTGGTGGTTATGACGGTCGGCGCTCGGTTGTAACGTAAGGCGATTATCTGGGCAATGCGCGCGCGGTCTTTTTCGTGACCGTCGCCCGCTCCCAAGTCGTCAATAATCAACAACTCATTTGCCGCAAGCTCCTGAAGGTAATCATATTCACTGACCTGATAATTACCCCAGTGGCCTCTTGCTTGTGCGCCAATATCAAAAGACGTTATCAACTCACAAGTGTGATCATAAAAGTCTTGCTGGTTGTAGCTCTTAAACTCACTTGGCAGCGCCTGCTCTTTGACCAGGTAATGATTGACCGCGATTGCATTGGCCAACATTGTCTTGCCTGTACCTGTGGGCCCCAAAATTACGATGTTGCGAGCATTAGCGTCGATGGTTTTGCTGTACTGCTGCAGTTCAGTGATTTTGGCGCGCTGGTCTTCGCCTTTTACTGGGTCATACCGCCATTCGCTAAATCGACCCATATTCGCGCTCACGCCCTTATTTTTCATTTTGGCTAGCATTAACGCTCTCATGATACTGCGGTCAGTTTCTAGGCGGTTCTCATTGTCACGAACACGCTTCTCTTCGTTACACTGACAGCAGCTAATCTTGCCCGCTATCTCTCTATGGGTTGTCTGCCCATGAACATCACAATCAGTTAATACCTCACGAATAACCGTTGTACCTAACTCGATTCGTGACAATTCTTTAATAATCTTCATTAGGCGCTCCTGTTCTGCTGGATAACCCGTCCAAAGGGTCATAATCTGGATCTTCATACTTGGCATTGACATTCATATTGCTGTAGGACGGCTGTGCCTGCTGATTGATACCTGGTTCATCAACAATGATGTCGTCTAGCCAGCCCTTATTATTCAAATAAGTGTATGGATCTTTACGAAACCTCTTAACTGGTGTTGAAGCAACGTAGGCTGGCAAGTGCTGCATGATCTGCTCACGTACCTTGTTGCTAAGAGTTTTCCACTTAGCCTCGCACTTATCCTTAGCTACTGATTTGGCATAGGTCTTCCAAAAAGTATCAAACGGTATATTCAGGGCTTTTTCACCCTCATCATTAGTATTAGTTACTGGTTCTTGGTTCTTGGTTATTGGTTTATGGTTAGCATTGCGACCGTCATGCGCTTCTGATGCGTTCGCATTGCGTTCGCATGATTCCGCGTCTTTATTAGCCTTGGAGTCGCTTTTAGGCTTCCTTTTATCCCATCTTGCCCTTGCCGAAACACGCGCTTTCTCTGATTTTTCCTGATAAGCCTCTATTTCCTTCTCAACTCTATCGTTGATATAACCATCTTCTGTAAGTTCGAAGAAGTAACGCAATACGACCGCTATGCTATCGCTATGCGAACGCATACTTACTAGCAATGCGATTTCATCAATATCGGCAGGCAATGGCTTTTCGTTCAGATAGCAATAGTCCAACATTCGACGATAAGCCAAGTCTTCCAAAGGCGCCAAGAACCCCGTCTTGCTCATGTAATCTTTTGGGTGGAATGTGTAGTAGTGCATTACATACCTCCTGCTTGGCTGCGCGTCAAAAACCATATCGATGCAGATTTTTGCGCTTGGGTGGATGCCAAGTTGCCAACAGGTGTGCTATTATCATTCTCGTGGTGTTTAGCCACTGTTCTGAATAATGTTCGCTTGTCTGCTAGTCCTTGCCGTGGAGTTAGCACGAAAGTATTTATCAGTCCCAAGAAGCCTGAGCTTATCGCTCGGGCTTTTTTGTGGGCGCTTGTTTTACGCGGTATGGTAGTCATCACTCCCTCCATGCTTGCGGCTTTGTTTGGCAGGCTTGCGCGCAGATTGATACTTCTTGTAATGATTCTTGCGCTTGGCGTGACCACGGTTACGTTTAGGCTGTGGGAAAGTCTTCACAATAAACCCTCCTGATCGTCTAGCATCTCCGCTAAATCAACTTGTGAATAACAAACAAGGTCTTGCGCTAGGTGTTGCCCAAGGTCGGCAAGTTTTTGCGCCTTAAGCTTATCGCCGTTTTTAAGGTCGGTTTTGATGGTGCTGAATAAGGCGTCGAACCATGAGAAACGTTGTACTTCGGCTTCTTTGGCCAATACGGCATCGGCGGCGGCTTGGTCGGCTGCATTTGCTTCGTAGCTTGTTGAAGTCTTCATGTTATTCCCCTACCTTTTCAAATTTTGATTGCGTCATTGCTTCGTTAATAACATCCAGTTGATGACCAAGTAACATGGTCCATCGTTCGGCGGCGTCATTTGTTAGGCGGGCCATAGAGGATGTTTGTCTTGAGCTGAGTTCATCTTGTTGGATAAGGTATAGGATGTTGCCGATGTCGTTTAGCGCATTAATTGCGCCGTTCATGTGGCAAGCGATGTCAGACAGCATGTCTGTAGGCAGTACGATTACTTCGTTATCGTCTAACTCAGTTATATCGATTACTTTGCGCTGATTTGGCTTGCTGACAGGTGCTTTTTGGATTGATGCAGTCATATTATTCTCCCACCTTGATGAATTTAGTGAGAGTTAATACTTCGTTCAGGCGCTCTAATTGCGTGTTAAGTATCTCTGCCCATGTGTCAACGGTTGTCTGTGTTAGGCGGGCAAGTGTCTTAGTGTCTGACTGATCAAGCTTGCTGTTATAGATAAGCCCGAGCAATGAAGACATATCGTCCAGAACATCAATCGCACCGCTCAACTCGCCAGCGTTATTTAGTATCTTGGATGACTTAAGAAGCACCACTTCATCGTCATCGGCACTGGTGGTGTCGATTAACTTGCGCTGGCTTGATTGAGTGGCATTACCGTATAGAGTGTTGATTGCTTGCTGGTTGGCTGGAGTGTTGCGGTAGAGGCTTGGCTGATGGTCGCCCGTTTCATCGTCAGAGGTCTTTACAAAGAATCCCTGAGCATCGTAATAGAAGTAGCTGCCATCATATGCAAGCGTCAATTCATCACGCTTACCGTATGGGTCGGCAGTTAATTTAAAAGGCTGATCGCTTAATGATGGGCATAGAACAACGTCACCAATGTCAAAGGTCGTTTGACTGGCTGCCGGGGAAATTTTTGGAGTGGTGGTGCTTTTGGAGGTATTGACTGACGCAGTAGTGTTTGAATTATCCATTATGGATAGCTCCTATTGTTTTTTGAGTAGGTATCACGCTATATGAAAATATAGGGTGAGAGGAATCACTCTCGGCAACAATAGCAACCGCCCCGCTTATTCGCCTTTCGGCTATTTTATTAAGCGATGTCTTCCCCTCATAGAGGGTTGGCGCACATCCATCTGCGACCATAAACAAAAAAGGGGTACTTCCCCATTGGCGTTTAAAACGCTCATGGGCTGTGTCTGATTGGGTAGTATGGATTTGAGAGTCCATATTACTATCAGTCACGTAAAAAGCCAAATAACTACGGTTGGCTCGTCCGCTATTGTTTTTCAAGAGGACTTCATAATAACCATTGTCCACGTATTTAGCAATAGGTAAATTAACATTAATTTCATTGCCATTGTTTTTGGGCGCATTATCGTTACCCTGTAACGAAATAACGTTACCCTGTAACGGCTCATACCCTGCATTTGCTGGCTTGCAATTGGTTAATGAAAATACAGTTACTACTGCAGCAACACATAATCCCGATAAAATACCGGTCCCAATAAAGCCATTCTTGTTCGGTTTATCGCCGCCTAATGACATGGGTAGCTCCTTAAATTCGCTATTAATTACATTAAATTGTGAGGCAATAGCCTTGATTACGACGTCAGATGTCAACTCGCCAGCGAATGCCATTCTTTTTAATTCTCGGCGCTTCACGTTCAAACCATCTGCAATAGCCTGGGTTAATCGTGGCGCGTGGTAGATGACTGATCGGAAGTTATCGCCACCCAATGCGCCTGTCTGCAATCCGTTCATTAAGTGAGTTACCACAGCATCCTTTTCGGCTCTATTGCAGCCTGATAGCGCTAAGGACTGGGTGATAGTCAAAATCACGCCCAGTGCCTCAGCCTGCTTGTCATGGCTCGCTCTTAAGTGGGTTTTGTTGTTATCAGTCATTGGTGATTAACTCCCCTATGCTTTCGCTTATCTCAGCCAGTCGCATTGATGCTTCACTGACGCCTTCATTCATGCCAGCGTCGGTAAGGCGCGCTAATATCGCCATCGTGCCCAAGCCATTGGCATTACCATCGATAGATTGCCTTACCTGCTTAAGGTAGTCCCGCGCAAGCCATGTGCCACTAATACAAGCGCTATTGGGATTAGGTCTGACATTGGTTGTTGCTAGGGTCAAACTCATGGCAATATCTGATACATCCATCGAGTAATCATTAATCTTGTCAGCTTCTGCCGTGCCTTCTATGTCAGTAAGCTGCGCCAGTAGATTGATAGCTTTGGCGTTGGTAGTGAGAGCGCTCAATAGGTTGTCGATATAGTCATGTGGCAGCCATACGCCATCGTCTGCATTAACGGCAGCTAAAGCGTCATGCTTGGCACGGTGTCCCTTCGTCGCCTCGTTTATGCTGGCAAGAACATCTTCATTTTGGTTGGTGGCATCGTTACCCGTTCCGCGAACATCGGCAGGCATGTTGATCTCGCCGCTCGCGTACCGGGTGCGTTCCTTCTGCTCAATCCAATAGAGGCTGAATCGCTTGCCATCCTTCACCGTGACCTCGCTATCGATATCAAGCCCTGATCGTCTTAGTTCGTGCACGCGTTGGGCAAGGCATGTGATTTGGTAGCGCTCGTAAGCCTCCCATGTTGAGATGGTTGCGCCGGTCATAAGGTGCGCTCTAATGGTGTCTGTCTGCGTTGCTGTTTGCCGTGGAGTAGTCATTGTTTTATGCTCCTTGTGTCTGTTCGTTGTTAGAAGCGTTCTTATCGAACCATTCGATTAAATCTGTGTTCTTAAATAACAACATGCCGTTGATCTGCAGCGGCTTGGGAAACTTGCCCGCTCTATACCAGCGGCGAAGGGTCTGACGGCTCACACCAACCAATTCAGCAGCAGCCAATACGCGGGTTTGCCCTAATGGATGCAGCTCAGCTGTGGGGGATGTGTCTTCTGATAGTTTTAGCATTTTGATAGCTCCTAATACCTGTTAGTAACTGTTGATATCAACTGGTGTCAGCTTAGCTATCAGATGATTCGCAGGCATCCCAAGTGGTACGACAACTCATATCAAGTGGGACGCCATTTTTGTCTGAGCTGAATTTTTGACAATAAAAAAAGAGGCAAGCTTTAAGCTCACCTCTCTGTTTGTTCTATGCCGGCATGTTGATTAGTGCTAGTAACCTGCGATTGCTTTGCTGTCTTGTAGCTGTTGTAGCAGCGCCATTAAAGCGCCCTCTTGATTTTCTGGCATACTCATCGTTGCCGAAGCACCACCGAGTTTAAAATTAACGTCAATGGTCTTTGTTGAGCCACCCTTACTCGCATCAAAGTTTGGCGTCTTACTAAGATTAGCGATAGCATCAAGTGCCGATTGTGGTAATGCTGACTGCTGTGGCTGCGGGTATTTAGCCTCTAAACTAGCAACCATCCTATCAAATTTAGCCTGAACATCACTCTCGCCCCACCCATTGTTACGGTTGTTCTCGGCTATTTTGTAGATATTCCCCATCGCTTCAGTAAATGCATTACTGAATGACTTACCTGTTTTATCATCCCATCCAAAGCCAAGCTGTGCAGCATTATCTTTTGTTAGGATGGTGTTTTTGGTTGGGTTGCTATCAATACTACTAGGTTGGTTGTTGTTGGACTGATTGTTCTTACTCGAGCTGTCATCATTTTTATTGCTTCGTCTGTACTTCATATTGTTAGCTGAATAACTCTCAGCCTGTTTATCAACAGCAGCGTTGACACGTTCCATGCTACGAGCATAGTCTGCCATGCTCGACCACTTAAAACCGTCCACAAAACCCATACTTCTCATGAGTTTTTGGTATGATTCATCCGCGGTCGCTGTTGAGCCGCTCAGTTGGTTTAAAGAGGTGATCTTACTTTTGATACCCGCCTCTGCTTTTTGCATAAAAGCAAGGCTCGCGCTTTCATTCTTAGTGTTTGCATCAGTGGTAAACTTAGCGTTCCAAACTGATATTGATTGCTGTAGCTTTTCATAGGCGGCAAAGGCTCTACCTGCGGATTTAACCATCTCATTGCCTGCCGCTCCTGCGCTGCTGGCTAGATTTCTTTGTGAGGTGGCCACTCTATCTACTGAGGTTTTAACCCGGTCATTCGCGCTTACTGCCTGCCCCGCCTTTTCAGCGGTTACACGTCCGTTTGCATCAATAGCTACTGTCACGCCACGCTCAGCAGCCATTCGCTTTGTTACCGCGTCGATAACACCGCCATTTGCTGCAATATTAGATTTTGCGGTTTTTAAAAATGCCTTGTCTATCTGCTCAGCTGTGGCTTCTCCGTCCTTTAGAATAATATTGTATGCGTCAGTATGCGCTTGGGCGTCTTTGGCTAATTCCTCACGGGTTTTTAATCCTAGGAAGCCGTAAGCCTCGGTTACTCCGTTAATGCCGTCTTTTAGTATGTCTGCTCGGTTTTTAACACCTTCCAAGCCATCAGCTAGCTCTTGACCAGTTATCTTCCCTTCTTTGTATAGCTCGTTCCATTTAACGATCAGTGCTTCAATTTCAACCGTGTTACTGGCTTTATCGGACATTGCAGTAAGCGAGTCAACGAGTGCACCGCCTGCGTCATAACCTGCCTTCTCTAAGTCGTCAAAGCCATCAATCAGCTCATCAAGCCCTTCGCTAGATTTGATAAACTCTTTAGATAGACCGACGCCGACCGAACCGGCTAACTCGTCAATCTGCTCTTTGGTGCGCTTACTTGCCAGCGTTGACCTATCAGCTTGCGTCACTATCACGCCGCCAGTCTCGGTTGCTTGTACTGCCAAGCCTTGCAATGCTGCCGCCTTTTCAAGCTCGGAGGAGATAATGCCGTCATTGTCAGCAATACTCTTGGCCGCATATCTTGCAAAGTTGCTTTCAATCTCTTTGTAGCGTTCATTGGCAAGGTTGATGCCATAAGCTAAATCCTCACCTGATATTTTACCTTGTGAGCTTAACGCACTAAGAGACGATATAATGTCGTCAACTGCGCCAATGGTCTGCGCCTTCGGCACGGCGTCTGTCAACGATTCACGCATTGAGGTCCCAGAAACTTGCGCTTTAAGTGCTACTTCCGCAAAACTTTGTCCAACGCCAAGGTATGCCGCCTGCACACCTTTGGATGACTCAACAATCACCTCGTTTGTATCACTGATTGACGCCTGTAGGTCTTTGCTGGCTAACTCAAGCCGCATATCATCAGTGACGATCATGTTATTGGCAGCAATCTTGGCAAGTGCCACCTTGATGTACTGCTCCTCCATTGCTTCCGCTGAAATAGTGCCCTTAGCCACCATCTCATCGTAATTATCAGATGCCACCTTAAGTGTGTCATTGAGCCTATCTTGGGCAGTCTTGTTCATCTCAGCCCATGCTTTACCAGTCGTTGACTGAAACTCCGCCATTTTTTGCTCTGAACGTTTATGCAACTCCTCTTGCTTACGCATAAGCTCTTCGCCCATAGTGGACGTTTCACCGTTCATCTTAGCGATGCCGATTAAGACACTACCAATAATTCCGCTAATCGTTCCAAACACACTATCAGCAATAATTGAAAAGCCTTTTACGCCATCAATCATAACGCCCATAGCCACGTTAGCATTTTGAATGAATCTTGTTATTAACCCTATCTTTTCGCCTGACTTGGAGGTTAAATCCATGATGCTTATCAGGTCGCTAAAGCCCGTGTATAAATCCTTGATAGTCGTAAATAACACGCCTACCGTTTCAACTGTCATTTCAAACTTAAGGTTTAGTGCTGCCATCGTCGAGGGATCAATATTCTTGATAGCCTCACTTATGTAGTCAATACCGGCTGCCATTTTGCCTGATTGATTGACCACCTCATTAATATCACCGATGAATAAGAACAATGTGTTTTTCATCGTTTGAACAGCACTACCGACGGTAGCAGGTAGCGTTTCAAACTCTTTACCTATCGCCTCGCCTTGAGAGCGTACCGCATTGATGACCGTTTCCGACGTTAACTTACCATCAGCCGCCATCGCTCGTAATTCACCACGGGTCACACCTAAGCCGTCAGCCATTGCTTGCGCTAAGCGTGGCGATTGCTCCATGATGCTATTGAACTCGTCACCACGTACTACGCCTGATTGCAGACCTTGAATCAACTGCGTGATTGCCGCATCGGCACTGGCGGCACTACCACCCGATAGCTGGATAGCTTGGTTAATAGTTTTTGTAATACCCAATACATCTTTTTGCGCCAATCCTAGCGCTTCTGACGCCTGCGTGATACGGGCAAATAGCTCACCTGTATTCTCAACACTACTAAATGTCTCATTGGCAATCTGCTTAACGCCATTAAAGCCGGTAATGAAGTTTGCGCCTTCACCTGTAGCAAGTTTAATCTTAGCCTCTAACAATATGAAGGCATCGGCTGTTTGTATAATCTCACTTATACCAATACCAAGACCTGCCGCTGCTAAAAACCCTTGTAGCCCACCAAAAGCAGCTCGGAGCTTGCCAACACCACCGCTAAGCTTGTTTGTACTTACGTCGGTGCGCTGTATCGTATCATCTACACCTCTTAGCTCGTTCTCAAGCCGTCTTATTTCTTCTTGTGCTGCCCGTGTCGCCCTTTCAATCTCTGCCGCTGGTCTTCCGCTATTGTTCGTAAAATCAATCAATGCGCGGCTGATGCTGTCAATCTCACCACGTATGGTTTCAGGCACTCGAATGTTTGCCATTCGGTAGAGGGCGTTACTTGCTTCATTAGTGCTTGTGCTGGCACGACTCATCGCACCGGCTAACTCATTGGATAGCGATGTACTGGCAGATCGTGCCTGCCCCAATTCTTGCTCTAATCGATTAACTCTGTTTGCCGCCTCAGTCAGCTCAGTAGGTGAGGCGTTTGTTTGTCCTAACCTTAATGCCTCTTGTCTTGCGACATCAAGCTCACGCCCTAAGCGTGTTACCTGTAACGCGGCAGTGCTCATTGCGCTATCAAGTTGTTCGCGGGTTATGTTTGCACCAGCGCCCATCTGCCTTAATTGGTCAGCCGTTGCGCGTAGCTCAGCGGTCAATCTATCAGGGCTTACATTACCAAGACCAGTTAATAGCGTTTCCGCTCGTTCGGTATCGGTGCCCATTTGCGCAAGATTGCGCTCTACAGCCTGCGTAAATTGACTGAAACGGTCTCGCGCCTGGTTGACGCCTTGATTGAAATTTTCGTTTAATAATCGTAGCTGTACGCTAAAATCTAGATCTCCTGCCATCGTAATAACTCCTAGGCTGTGCCGTGGTTGGAGTTATCAGTATGTTGAAAGCCTTAGGAGTCAGCATCCCAACTGGTATGGATTGGCGTATCAAGTGGGATGCCGTTTTTCTGATAAAGCTTAACCTAACTTCTTCAAGGTAGATTTTTGCTGAAAAATATCAAGCGTTCTAGGGGGTGTTTTTTTTCTTAACTCATTTTCAAGCTTTTCTCTTGCGCCTTGGAATCGTTTCGCTAGCGTTCCTTTTTTATAGCCGTAAAGGTCTATCGCTTCTATTTCACGGATAATCTCTGCCTCGCTTGGGAATGGCTTCTTGTTATGTATTCCTCTTTCATTGGTCATCATCTGAATAAGTATGCTCGTAATTAATTGATAGCTCATTTCTTCATGCTCGCTTAGCTGGCTAGCGCTCTTGCCTGCCTGCTTAGCCTTCTCTAATGCCGCATTCAGCTTCTCACTCTGAGCCTTAAACGCTTTATCTTTTTCAGCTATTTGCGCTTGAAGGTCCTCTACTTGCTGCTTTAGGAGTAATGCTGACTTCGCTTCGTCCTCACCTCTCTGATAGTTATCATCTCGGGCATGCAACGCCCCTTGTTTAGATATCAGGTCGTCCAATTGGCAACCTATGCTAGATAGGTAGCTGGCAAGATTGCTTCGGTTAATACTGGTCTTTTCAAGGTCAACGTGAGTTTCGGTACCGCCGCCGTAGGTTGTTACTGTGCGAGTACAAAGGTCCACTCCATCAAGCTTGTTATTGAGCGCCGCTACTGAATATGACTGTAGTAAGTTTTCAAACTTTCGGTAACCATCCTCGCCATACTTGTTTTGATCGTTAATATAGCTATTGTTTGGACTGGTGGTTATATCAGCTAAGTCGATATGCAGGATTAACGCAACCACTTGCGGCAAGGTGTACTCAGTCATATAGCTGGCAAGACTGTTATTGGGCTGTGGGCTTGCAACTTCCTCGCCTGCTGTATGAGATTCTAAAAACCCTAAATAACCGGCTAATGGTGCAAAATTTAAAAGCTCCGATATTTTAAAGAGGGAGTTAACATGAGCATCAAATACCCCTATAAGCTCGCTTGCCGTATCAGATGGCAGGAGTCTAAGACTATCGACATCCCCTGTGAACACCCATGCTTTAGCTGCAATAGGAAGGCTTACTGAAACATCCTCTAAGAAATAATGTATCAATTCTTGAGAGTTCTCAATAAGCTCAACCTTGTGATTCATGCCAATGCGATAGGTGTTTAGTAGCTCGAAATCACAGCATTCCAGGTAATAGACCACATCTGAAAGCGGCTCATTATTTATGCCGGACAAACCTATCAATAGATCAGGAAAGCTAACACATTCTCTTGCTGGCGCGAAAAGCCGATCCATTAAACTCATTACACAACCCTCACACACACCCCTAAAAATTAAAAAAAGGTGCAAGGCAGTGCCAGTCTGAGGGTGTGTAAAACGACTGGCGTTCGGGTAATTAGTCCTAGCCTTGCATAGTTGTTGCAGACAAGCGTTAGCCTATCTTTTGTGCTTTTGCCTTAAATATGGCATGTATGACGTTATCGTTTACTTTCAACTCGTCCAAGTAGTCTGCATAAACCTGCATCATCTCGGTACGTTCAGCGATGAATTTGGCGCGATTGTATGCCGCTCCATTCGTGTCCTTGACTGCGTGACCAAGTGCGGCGTCTGCCAAGTGGTTAGGATAACCAAGCTGCTCTTGCAGCATTGTTAATGCGGATGCCCTAAAGCCATGCGGAACGTGCACGCCCTTGTAGCGCCCCTTATTAATCAAACCAAGCTTACGGCTTAGATTTGCGCTATTTAGATGCGGCGCGCTGCGTCTTGCTCGTCGTTGGTTATGGAAGACATACTCGCGATGACCTGTGTACTCGTATTGCTCTTTAAGTAGCGCAATAGCCTGCTTGGGTAGCGGTACTACCAACTCGTCAACCATATCGGTACGACTGCCTGACTTTTCAGGTGTAAACGTCCACTGGGCGGCATCAAAATCTATATCACTCCACTTTGCGGCGCTCATATCACCAACGCGGGCAAACAGTAGCGCTATAAGCTGTAGTGCTGTGCGCTCATGTATGTGTGGCATTGCATCGATATCACGCAATAATTTACCAAATGGACCGGGCTTAATAATGGCAGGCTGGTGAACAACTTTATTGGTCTTTAACTGGCCTGCTATTTCGGCAGCTTGGTTTACGTCCACCAATTCACGCATAAGGGCATAACTAAAAATACGCTTATAAACATTTGCCATACGCTTAGCGGTGGCAGGCGTGTCCCTTGCCACGTCCTCGCAGAGCTTCAATATCATTGAGCGGGTAATGTTTTTAATAGGGATATCTTTGCCCCACGCCTCAATGCCTGATTGCACGGCACGATTCCAGCCGGTTAAGGTTTGGTGTGACATACCGTCAGATTCTTTGTCTATCCACTGCTGAGCAACATCGCTAAAGCCGTGCGTCAGCTCTTGCACCTTGGCTTTATGATCGGCATCACGCTGCGCTATTGGGTCAATCATTTGGTCTAGCAGCACCATATTCTCAGTATGTTTAACCCGCGCTTGGGCTAGTGTCGTGTAAGGGTAGGTCCCTATGGTCATGTATGGGCGCTTATTCACATAGGGTGATTTGTAGCGGTGCCTGAATGTGGTGGTTGCACCTCTGCCGCTTCCTGAAGGTCTTATTCGTATCTCTAGCCCCTTAAATCCTGCGATTGGCAAAGACACGGTTTCGCCTTTTTTGACGGCCTCAGTAATGGCTTTATCTATTTGGTTAGCAGTGGTTATTGGTTTTGGTTTTGCCATGATGGTAGCCCTTACCATTGGTAGCCGAATAAACAGCCGTTACTATTGTTGTTATGAGTAGCCGCCTTGGTAGCTTTTATAATGACCTACTGCAAACATTGGCTTAAGGTCGAATATTCACTAATAATCAAGGTCTTCTAATTATTGATAACAAGCCTCATGATATCACTAGATACCACTAGATACCAGTAAGCATTTACCTAATCAGTAACTGCTTTAATCGTTCTAACTATTGATAATTATAGGTTTATTATTTGATTAGTCGTTTTTGGTAGCCATTTTGGTAGCTAATATCAAATATTTTTAGAAAGCCGTTTGTATAACCAGACGTAACACGGGCATCCAATAAGTCGTAGTGGTGGTAAGTGCGTAGCTTTTGGGTGAATGTTGCACTTACGGCATTAGTGATTGTTTAACTATCGATTGCCGGGCAGTTGGTAGCATTTATAACTTTTTGCTTGGGATGGGCGCTTTTTGACACTGCTCATTGAGCTAGCAATAAAAAGCCTACAATTAAGTAGGCTGTTTTTGGTCAATTAGTTAGGTTCAGGCTTTAGGTTTGGCTGGCTTGTAACCGACTTTTTCCAAGTAAGGAAGGTATTTTGCTTGCTTGCTCTTATCTGCTAACTCGCCAGCTATTATGTCTGCAAACGCTTCGGTACTAGCGCCCTTGGGGGCATTGCTGCCAAGCTCGGGTAGTCTTGCAAGCTTATTGCTGAATGTGGCTATTTGACCAGCTGATAGCTTAGGAAATACGCTTTCATTGTCATTTGCCGCGGTTAGCTTCTTGGCGGCCGGCTTCTTCTTGAAGTGGAATGATAATCCGGTCACTGACTTACCTGTTTTGTGTTGGGTGTAGTCGGCTATGATATCGGTATGCTCATTGATCTGCTTAAGCGCCAGTTTGAGCACGCGCTTTTTCAAGTCTCTTATGTCTTTATAGTTACCATCTAAAACGCCCACCTTGCTTCTAAATTCCTCCAAGGTCATCATTGGCACTTTGCCTACGCTGCGCCATTGGATGAGCAGCTCATACAACCTTATGGCATACTCACTTTGCAAGGCGCTGACCTGTTTTAATTCATACTCAGTGTAGCGCTCTTCTAATCTTGTGATTAGTGGCACCACATCCGCCGCAAAAATCAACTCAACACAACCAAGCTCATCAGCATAGGCGACTTTCTGCACAAACCGACTGCGCGCATTGAATAGCTTGCCTGTTTTTTTATCAGGATAACTGTAGTTAAACTCTGCGTCATATAGGCCGTCCGCACCTCGCCTCATTGCCTCATACGCGGTATGCTTCTCTACATTGAATTGCTTGGCGTAACTTAAGGCACAGATTCTTAGCAACCCGCCAGCCTTAATAAGAGTGTCTTGTTCGCGCGCCTCAATAATGGCTAGGAAGATAAGGCGCTGTTCCGCCACGCCAAGGCTGTAACTTGCGCCAATCATACTATTATCTTTAACCACCATCTGTTGCCTTGCCATGTTGAAAAATCCTTTTGTTTATTCTTTATTTATCAGATAGTATCACAGCGTGGGACAATGGGTTATAGTTATGTCCTCATAAGGTCGTAAAACGTCCACATAAGGGTCGTAAAACGTCCACATAAGGGTCGTAAAACGTCCCCCTATGGGTCGTAAAACGTCCACTTATAGACATTGCAGCCCTTTAATATCAAGGGCTACAGAGGGCTTAAAAGCTTTAAAAACATTAAAAACATTAAAAACTAATGCGGTTGTTAAAGGTCTTATATTTCATTCTTATGAGTAAGCACAGTAACTCTTATTGTAATAGCTCAAAAATAGCCTAGGCAAACCTCGTCACCCTCCAATTATGGATAGTGATAGATGAATTTAATTCTGAACAACATTGATCCAATGGCTACCAATTCAATTATGGCCAATTACTCATTAAGGCGAATGGCATGAACAACTATAAATTAATGGCTGCTGTATTATCAGCTACCCTACTTCTATCAGGTTGCAGTAAAAGACCATTGATTGATTAGTTGCTCAAAAATCACTAATCGGTTAATGTTGGTAAAAACTAACATGGTGATTGGCGTGAATATAAAAACAATAGTGGTTGCAGTGGTCATAGCCTTATTGGGTATTATTAGCTTTAACTACTACAGCAGCGCGCAGTCTGAGAAAAATAGGGCTGCACGTATTGCAGAGACTGAGGCTTTACGCGGTCAACTCGCCAAGGCTGAAAACGATAAGGCAAAGCAAGCGGAAATTGAACAGCAATGGGTGGAGTTCGAGGCAATGCCCGAGAAGGCACAGCAGATAATCACTGCCAAGGCATCTGAACCACAACCTGAGATAGAGTATCAGGGCATTAACTTTGAGAAGGAGGATAGAGCCAAGCTTGATGAGATAATGGGTCGTTGGTCTGACGCAAGCGCCATTGCAAGTAGAACATCTAGGATTGCCCTGCCAGCTGTTATTAAAGACATGCAGTCCATAAAACGTGAGTTAGATAAGGTTAGTGTTACACCTTGTCTGACAAAGGCCCAAGCCAACCTTATGGCCGCTATGGAGTCAGAGATAACAATGTACCTAAGGTTTATGTCCGACTCTAAAGCGGATATTTCAGGCGATATGATGGAAGTGTATAGAGCACAAGAGCAGTATTATATAATCATCAAGAGATGTACCGATTAAGAGAGCAGAAAACAAACGCCTGGCCCGATATCGGAAATCCGACATCGGGCTTTTTATTGGCCAATTAATAAATGAGCTCGACATCATGTCGAACCTGGTACAACTATCCAAAATTGGACAGTGGTACCAACTTGCTAGGGGTGCTCAGATTTGAGCAGGCCTTAGTAGCTCCCAACATCCTCAATCTGAGGAGATCTAGTGGCGCTCGTCATCATGACGAACCCTAACTTCTGCCCCTCCCCAAACTTCGGGAGGGGTCGGATTTGAAATCCGACCCTTATGATTTACTCGTTTATCAAAAGCAGTTTCAACCATAATAATTTTGCCTAGGCTATTTTGCCGTTTCTGCCCTGCCCAATTTTGGGCAGGGGCAAGCATCTTCGCGCAACCACGTTTTCACCAACAGTGGTTGCGTCCCATAAATCGATACGTCCAAACTTGGACTTATCTTTAGGGCGTGCATTTACGCACGGCCTAAAAGATTGATTTATCTTAACTTCCCCCATTGGGGGGAGTTGCACAACCCCCATTGGGGGAAGTGCTATCTATTCCGCACTTCAAATGCGGAATCCTGATAAGAAAGGGTTATAGCAGCGTTACCGGTAATGCGGCATACATCTCCCATATTTAGGCAGTGGGTTTATAACTGCTCAGCGTATTCTTTCTTGATGATGGTACTTAATACGGTTCTCATGTCGGTACCGCCGTTCTCTGCCAACTGCTCAAGCATATAATGAATGTCGTTATCCAAGTACATATCAAGCCTGACAGCCTGCTTACTCTTCTGCCGCTGTCTGTACTCCTTTTGCCGCTGAGCATTGCTCTTGGCAAGTGGGAAGGTTGCTTTTCTGCGCTGTGATTCTTTCATATAGCGTTACCCTGTAACGTTAGTCAGTAGCGTTGAGTTACTCCGTTACCGTGTAACTTATCAGTTAATAGTTAGGCCTGTCACTTGTTACCGTGTAACGTGCCAGCATCACCAAGGGCAGCATTTCAAATGTGACCCCTGCCAAGGTTATTACAATTCTTGCTTCCTATTTATTTTATTATTCCTTGGGCGGCCCTGCTATATAAAGCGTTCGAATTATTCCAATATTTATAATTTGCCTTTTCTGCTTCCTATATTCCTTGCTTCCTGCCTACTGCTACTTACTTTTGCGATAGCGTCAGCGATATAAGTTTTTGACTGCCGCCATAGGTATTCGACATTAAGTCGTAAACCCCGTAATCCATACCTTTTAGCCCTTGAACGTATTAGAACGTATTAGAACGTATTAGAACGTATTAGAACG
>TARA_R110000850_G_scaffold67769_10_pt1 | contig 22127 bp, 23 predicted proteins | sample TARA_R110000850 | Tara Oceans TARA_R110000850 (sample SAMEA4397586) | marine metagenome | biome: Polar Biome; feature: [SRF] surface water layer (ENVO:00010504); material: water (ENVO:00002006), including particulate matter (ENVO:01000060) such as... | depth 5 m | reverse complement strand
CCGCCGCTCGCGAATGCACGCCTGGAGGATTTAAGCGGAGCGCCGCATCACCTCGATGCGATTTACGAAACGGTTCGGAAGGTTGCCGCCGCGCTTCCTGATGAAACGACCTTCCTTGGCTTCGCTGGGGCCCCGTGGACGGTCGCGACCTACATGGTGGCGGGCGAGGGTAGCCGGGACCAGGCGGCGGCCCGCCTGATGGCCTACAGGGAGCCGGAACGCTTTTCGGCGCTGATCGACGCGATCGTGGATGTCACCGTGGAGTATCTCGCGGGTCAAATTGCTGCTGGCGTCCATGCCGTGCAGATCTTCGACAGCTGGTCTGGCAGTCTTGCGCCCGATGAATTCGATCGCTGGGTGATCGCGCCGACACGCGCGATCGTGGAGCGGCTGAAGGCGCGCGCTTCCGTGCCGGTTATCGGTTTCCCGAAGGGCGCGGGTGGCAATCTGCCGCGCTATGCGCGCGAAACCGGCGTTGATGCTGTCGGGCTCGATGAAACCGTGGACCCCGCGTGGGCGGATGTGGTGCTGCCGAAGGGCCTGCCGGTGCAGGGCAATCTCGATCCCTTGCTGCTGCTCGCGGGCGGGGACGCGCTTCCCGGGGCCGTACGGCGCATTCGCGAAGCGCTTGGGCGCCGCCCGCATGTGTTCAACCTCGGCCACGGCATCGACAAGGAAACGCCGATCGCCCATGTCGAAGCCGCGCTCGCCGCGATCCGGAAGCCGCTCTGAATGGAAAGCTGGGTCGGCTGGCTCGGCGCTGCGCACCTCTGGGTGCGGGCCTTCCACATCATTTTCGTGATTTTCTGGATGGCGGGCATGTTCATGCTGCCGCGCTATCTCGTCTACCAGCACCCCACCCTGCCCGGTTCCCCCGAGGAGGCGCTGTGGACGACGCGCATCGCGCGGCTCCGCAAGATCATCGTCGGCCCGGCAATGGTGATCGTGTGGGCGCTGGGCCTCGCGCTCGCCTTCAATCTCGGCTTTGCGGGCAACGGCTGGCTTTGGGTGAAACTCGCGATCGTGTTCCTGTTTTCGGGATTCCATGGCTGGATCGTCGGTGTTTCGAAGACAATGGCGCGCGGCGAACGGCCGGTGAGCGAACGCGGGCTTCGGATGCTGAACGAACTTCCGAGCCTCGTCACGATCATTGTCGTGTTGCTTGCGGTGCTCCGACCCTTCTGATCGGCTTGACTTCTACGGGGTGCGTTCCTAAGTCGAAAACCAAGTCCTCGTCCTGAGGCGCCCGCGCGGGGCTTTGTTTCGATTTTCCTCGTATCTCCCCGGCGCCGAATACCACACGATTCACCGAAGGCCCCCCGATGGTCATGCACCTTAAAGACCTCAAGAAAAAAACCCCCGCCGACCTCGTTGCCATGGCCGAAGAGCTTGGCGTCGAGGGCGCGTCCACGATGCGCAAGCAGGATCTGCTGTTCTCGATCCTGAAAGCGCTTGCCGACAACGATGAGCAGATCATGGGCAGCGGCACCATCGAGGTGTTGCCCGATGGCTTCGGCTTCCTGCGCTCGCCCGAAGCGAACTATCTCGCCGGGCCGGACGACATCTACGTGTCGCCCAACCAGGTCCGGAAATTCGGCCTGCGCACCGGCGACACCGTCGACGGCGATATTCGCGGTCCCAAGGACGGCGAGCGTTATTTCGCCCTGACGAAGCTCTCGCTCATCAACTTCGACGATCCCGAGCAGGTCCGTCACCGCGTCAATTTCGATAACCTGACGCCGCTCTATCCCGATGAGAAGCTGACGCTCGACACGCTCGACCCGACGCTGAAAGACAAGTCGGCACGCGTCATCGATATCATCGCGCCGCAGGGCAAAGGCCAGCGCGCGCTGATCGTCGCGCCGCCGCGCACGGGTAAGACCGTCCTCCTGCAGAACATCGCCAAGGCGATCACCGACAACCACCCCGAGGTGTTCCTCATCGTGCTGCTGATCGACGAGCGGCCCGAGGAAGTGACCGACATGCAGCGCAGCGTGAAGGGTGAGGTTGTCTCCTCAACCTTCGACGAACCGGCCACGCGTCACGTTCAAGTCGCTGAAATGGTTATAGAAAAGGCAAAACGTCTCGTCGAGCACAAGAAGGATGTCGTCATCCTGCTCGATTCGATCACGCGCCTTGGCCGCGCTTACAACACCGTCGTGCCATCGTCGGGCAAGGTGCTGACAGGCGGTGTCGACGCGAACGCCCTGCAGCGCCCCAAGCGCTTCTTCGGTGCCGCGCGTAACATCGAGGAGGGCGGTTCGCTCTCCATCATTGCCACTGCGCTCATCGACACCGGCAGCCGCATGGACGAGGTGATCTTCGAAGAGTTCAAGGGCACGGGCAACTCCGAAATCGTGCTCGACCGCAAGGTTGCCGACAAGCGCATCTTCCCGGCGATCGACGTGGGCAAGTCCGGCACCCGCAAGGAAGAGCTCCTGGTCGAGAGGGACAAACTTTCGAAGATGTGGGTGCTGCGCCGTATCCTCATGCAGATGGGCACGATCGACGCCATGGAATTCCTGCTCGACAAGATGAAGGACTCCAAGACCAACGACGATTTCTTCGCGGCGATGAACCAGTAAGCCGAAGGAGCGTTTGGCCCCGATGGATATCAGCCTTCTTTTCTCTGCGGCCGCGGCCGCCGGTGCGAGCAGCCTCGGCGGTCCGGCGGACATCTGGGCGGCCATCGTCCACGACTTTTCCAATATCGGTTCTCCGACGGCGCTTGCTGCCTTCACGCAGGTCCTGCTGATCGACATTGTGCTCGCCGGTGACAACGCCATCGTCGTGGGCGCGCTCGCAGCCGGCCTGCCGCCCGATCAGCGCCGCAAGGTGATCGCAATCGGCGTGCTCGCCGCGCTGGTGCTGCGCATCGCGTTCGCGCTTGTCGTCACGCAGCTCATGCAGATCGTCGGGCTCATCCTGGCGGGCGGGCTGCTGCTGCTGTGGGTTTCGTGGAAGATGTATCGGGAGCTTCATCCGGCGGGCACCAGCCAGTCTCCGGGATCTCCCGAGATTGCGGGCGACGAGGATTCCGGTATCCGTCCGGCCAAGAGCTTCATCGCTGCGGCCTGGGCCGTTGCGCTCGCGGACGTCTCGATGAGCCTCGACAACGTGCTCGCAGTGGCGGGCGCAGCGCGCGACCACCCGGGCATCCTGATCGTCGGTCTCGTCCTCTCCGTGGCGCTGATGGGCATCGCCGCGAACATCATCGCCAAGTATATCGAGCGCTATCGCTGGATCGCCTACATCGGGCTTCTCGTGATCATCTATGTTGCGTTCAAGATGATCTACGAAGGCATCGTCGATCCCTCCGTTGGGGTGATGACGCTCAGCATGTTCGGCGGTTGACACCGGTCTGGGGTCGGGACAGCATCGGCATCATGGATATGCGTAGTCTTTCACGCAGCCTCTGCAGCGGAGGCCAGCTTCTGGCGGGCATCTAGCCCCGGACCCTGACGGCATGTCCGACGGGTTCGGGGCAGTTCAGCCATGTTCCCAACGCCGTCAGAAAGACCTGTTCCATGACCGACGCATCGCGTCCGCCGATTCACCTCATCGATACCGAAGCCGAAAGGCTTGGAGATCTCGCTCTCGCCGCGGAGGCGCGCCTTCCCGAGGTGGCGGCGCTTCTCTTGCGCGAAATTGAGCGCGCCGACGTGCACGGCGTTGAAAGCCTCCCGCGAGGGGTCGTGCGCATGGGTGCGCGCGTTGATTTCGTGGACGAGGGCAGCGGCGCCCGCCGTACGGTCGAACTCGTCTACCCGCCGGATGCGGATATGGTGGCCGGCAAGCTTTCGATCCTCTCGCACGTCGGCGCCGGTCTCATCGGGCTCGCCGAGGGCCAGACGATTCGCTGGCCAGATCGGAGCGGGGCGGAGCGCGTGCTCCGGATCGAGACGGTTACGCCGGCAGCATGATGGTCGCGCCCGTGGTCTTGCGCGCCTCGAGGTCGCGGTGGACCTGCGCGGCGTCGGTGAGCGCGCGGTGCTGGTGGATATCGGCTTTCAGCTTGCCGGTGGCCAGCATTTCCAAGAAACGGCCTGATCCGGCGCGGAAGTCCTCGGGCGTGGCGTAATAGTGCGCGACTGTTGGGCGCGTGACGAAGAGCGACCCTTTTGCGGCGAGAACGCCGAGGTCGACACCTGTTACCGGACCCGAGGCGTTGCCGAAGCTCACGAGGAGCCCGCGCGTGCGCAGCGCCGACAGCGATACGTCCCACGTCGCCTTGCCGACGCCGTCGAACACCGCGTCGACCCCGGTGCCGCCGGTCATCTCCCGCGCTGCGGTATCGGCATCGCCGTAATCGCAGACGACATCGGCGCCTGCCGATCGGGCGAGCGTCTGCTTGTCGGCGGAACCTGCCGTGGCGACGACGCGGACGCCGATTGCCTTCAGCCACTGGACGAGCAGCAGCCCGACACCGCCCGCCGCCGCGTGGACGAGCGCGGCGTCTCCGGCGTTCACGCGCGCGCAGCGCTCGACGAGATATTCGGTGGTTGCCGCCTTCAGCATCACGCCAGCGGCGTCCTCATCGGAAAGCGTATTCGGAAGCTTCAGCGCCTGCGCGGCCGGAATGTTGCGGTGAGTGGCGTAGGCGCCGGGCTTACCGGTGAAGTAGCCGATGCGGTCGCCGGGCGCGAAGCCGTTTACCCCCTCGCCGATCGCTTCGACCACGCCTGCGGCTTCGATGCCGGGCACAGCGGGGAGGCTGACCGGGTAGAGCCCGCTGCGGTGATAGGTATCGATGAAGTTGACCCCAATCGCCGTATGGCGCACCGCGAGTTCACCGGGGCCGGGCGGGCCGGGCGTGAAATCCTGCCGCGCGATCACCTCCGGCCCGCCGGTTTTCTGAAACGCCATTCGATACGCCATCGGACTTTCCTTCACAGCAGTTTCTGCATGAACACGAGGGTGAGCCAGCGATCGAACTTGCGCCCGACCTCACGCAGCCGCCCAGCTTCCTCGAAGCCGAGTGCGCGGTGAAAGGCAAGGCTTCCCGCGTTTAAGGAATCGACTCCGCCGACGAGCGTGTGGAGTCCGCGGGTGCGCGCGAGACCGATGAGTGCTTCAAGAAGCTGCCGTCCATACCCATGACCACGGGATGTGTTTGAAATATATACGGAATGTTCCGCCGTTCCAGCGTAAGCCTGCCTGGCGCGGAAGGGGCCGAACGTGCCGAAGCCGGCCACGCCGTTCGCGACGTCAGCAATGATGAGCGGCAATCCCGTCGCCAACTTTGCAGTGCGCCATTCTGCGACATGCTCTGTGGTCCACGGCGCGTGATCGTACCACGCCGTCGTGTTGAGGATCGCGTCGTTGACGATGGCAAGGATCCCCGCGTCATCGTCGGCTCGCGCATCCCGGATGATGGCCGGATCAGCCATGGCAACCCTTCAGTGTTTCGTTTCCGTCCCCGGCTATGCGCAGTTCTTTTTCCATTGCGTCGTTTTTACGCAAAACCGGTTCCCACTTTGGCACGCGATGCTTTAGCGTCGAGAAACCTACCCGCCACCGCGCGGCTTTCACAAGAGGAGGGGCGTCCATGAAGGTGAATATCGAGATCGACTGCTCCCCGGAAGAAGCACGCGCGTTCATGGGGCTTCCTGACGTCCGCCCGCTGCACGATCTCTACATCGAGCGCATGAAGGGCCTGATGAAGGACGGCATCACCGCAGGCGATGTCGAGCGGCTGATGTCCAACTGGATGCCGAGTGCGGCGAGCGGGATCGGCGAGGTGCAGAAGGCGATGTGGAACGCGATGACCGGAGGCGGCACGAGCGGCAAGAAGGGCTAATACCCGACGCCATGACGTCATTTCTAAATGATTGAAAAGAAAACGATATTCTCTCTGTCGTCAGGGCGTCCGCCTGCCGGTGTCGCGGTTGTTCGTGTGTCCGGCCCGGGGGCGGGCGCAGCGCTGCTGGCGCTCGGCGGGCGTATGCCGTCGCCGCGCCGTGCAACGCTTGTGCGTCTTCGGGACGCGCTGACAGCGATCGATGATGCGCTGGTCCTGTGGTTTCCTGCACCCGCGAGCTTCACGGGGGAAGACGTTGCCGAGCTTCACGTTACGGGTGGGCCGGCGGTCGTTGCAGCATTGCTGCGCGCCTTGGGAGAGATCGAGGGGTTGCGTCCCGCTGAGCCCGGCGAATTCACGCGACGGGCATTCGACAACGGCAAGCTCGATCTGACCGAAGCCGAGGGTCTTGCCGATCTCATTGATGCGGAGACCGAGACGCAGCGGCGTCAGGCCCTACGGCAGGCATCGGGAGGCCTGCGCGCGCGCGCTGAAAGCTGGCATGGGCGGCTGCTTTCGATCCTTGCTGAAACCGAAGCCGCGCTTGATTTTGGCGAGGACGAGGAGGACGTCAGCACGCGTCTCGTCGAGGGCGAGGGGCCGGAGATCATGGCGCTTGTGCAGGAGATTGAAGGTCATCTCGGAAACTACCAGTTTGCCGAACGCTTGCGGCGTGGACTCACGATCGTTCTGCTGGGCGCGCCGAATGCCGGAAAGTCGAGTTTGATCAATGCGCTCGCGCGGCGCGACGTTGCCATCGTCTCGCCGGAAGCCGGTACCACCCGCGACCTTATCGAGGTGCACCTCGATCTCGGCGGTGTTTCTGCGACGCTTGTCGATACGGCCGGCCTTCGTGATGCTGACGGCGCAATTGAAGTTGAAGGCGTCCGCCGTGCTCGTCAGCGCGCGGAAGAGGCGGACCTCGTGGTTTTTCTGCTAGGCCCTGATGATCGTGACGCGGCGATTCCAGCAGGTGCGATGGTGGTTGAATCGAAGGCGGATCTTCGCGCCGACCCTGTGGGTGAACGCCTGCGCGTATCAGCGACAACGGGAGAGGGGCTCGCGGCGCTTGAAGCGCTTCTCGTTGAACGGTCGGATGCGTTGGTGGGAGCGGGCCAGGATGCGCTGGTCACACACGCGCGTCAGCGCGATGCAATCGCTGAGTGTCGGGACGCGCTCATTGCTGCTTCTCACGAGCACGATGCTGTGCTTCGGGCCGAATCATTGCGGCTGGCGATGCGCGCCTTGGGTCGTCTGACGGGCCGCGTTGGCGTCGAGGACATACTGGATATTGTGTTTGGACGCTTCTGCATTGGCAAATGATGTTTCACGTGAAACATTTTGGAACGGTCTGAGCCAGCATTGTTTCACGTGAAACACGACGTCGACATGAAAGGCCGATTCGGCTAGTCCGTCTCCCATCATGGAACGATTCGACGTACTCGTCATCGGGGCCGGACATGCCGGTTGCGAGGCGGCGACTGCCGCCGCGCGGGCGGGAGCGCGTACGCTTTTGGTAACGCCGGGGCGCGATACCATCGGTGTGATGTCCTGCAATCCGGCTATCGGCGGCCTCGGCAAGGGCCACATCGTTCGCGAACTCGATGCGCTCGGCGGCGTTATGTCGGAAGCTGCCGACGCGGCGGCGATCCAATACCGGCTGCTCAATCGCCGCAAGGGGCCAGCGGTCCAGGGTCCTCGCGCACAGGCAGACCGGAAGCTCTATCGCCGCGCGATGCAGCGGGCGATCGACGCACAAACTGGCCTGCAAGTTCTGGAGGCGCGCGTCGACGATTTGCTCGTGGAGCCTGATGGCGTGTCGGGTGTCATTCTATCGGATGGCGCGACGATCGCCGCGCGCACCGTTGTTCTGACCACCGGAACCTTTCTCGGCGGCGTCATCCATGTCGGCGGTGACGTGCGCGAGGGCGGTCGGGTCGGGGAGGCGTCTTCAGTAAATCTTGCGCAGCGCCTTCGCGCGTTGGGCCTGCCCATGGCACGGCTCAAGACGGGAACGCCCGCGCGCCTCGATGGTCGGACCATCGATTGGACCCGTGTGGGTTGGCAGGACGGGGACGAGGCGCCATCGTTCTTCGCGTCTTCAACCCGCACCGCGGTGAACCCTCAGGTGAGCTGCGGAATCACACGCACCAATGTCGCCACCCACGACATCATCCGTGATAATATTCATGCGAGCGCAGTCTATAGTGGCCGTATCGAGGGGGCGGGACCGCGCTATTGCCCTTCGATCGAAGACAAGGTGATGCGCTTCGGAGACCGCGATGGGCACCAGGTTTTCCTGGAACCAGAAGGCCTCGACGATCCGCTCATCTATCCAAACGGGCTTTCCACGTCTCTTCCCGTTGACGTGCAGATCGCGTTTTTGCGCACGCTCATCGGACTGGAGCATGTCGAGATCGCGCGGCCCGGCTACGCGATCGAGTATGACTATATCGATCCGCGCGCGCTATCGCGGACGCTCGAACTCCGCGCGATCCCGCGGCTGTTCTTCGCAGGCCAAATCAACGGGACGACCGGTTACGAGGAGGCTGCGGGGCAGGGGCTTGTCGCAGGGCTGAATGCCGCGAAGTCAGCGTTGAGCCGGGAGCCGACGGCCTTTGATCGCGCTGAGTCCTATATCGGTGTCATGATCGACGATCTCGTGACGCAAGGCGTGAGCGAGCCCTACAGGATGTTCACGTCCCGCGCCGAGTATCGCCTGCACCTGCGAGCGGACAACGCCGATCAGCGATTATCAGAAAAGGCCATCGGGCTCGGCTTGCTCGGTGGTGATCGTGCGGATCGTTATCGTGAACGGGCAGAGGCGCTGGCGAGGGGGAAGGCGCTTCTCGAAACGGCCCAGGCGTCACCGGCGCACTTGCAGCGCGCCGGACTCACTGTGCGCCAGGACGGGGTGGCACGATCGGCGTTCGAATGGCTGCGCTTTCCCGACATTGCATGGAGCGACGCCATGGCGGTCTGGCCCGAACTCGCTGAGATTGCGGCGCCGCACGCCGAGCAACTCCACACCGACGCGCGCTACGCGGTCTATCTCGAACGGCAGTCAGGCGAGATCGAAGCCTTCCGTCGGGATGAGGCGCTGCGCCTGCCATACGAACTCGACTACTCAGCGATCGGCGGCTTGTCGAACGAGATGATTGACCGACTGAACCGTGCCCGACCCGACAGCCTTGGGGCGGCCGCGCGTGTCGCAGGCGTCACTCCCGCAGCCCTCACCGCGCTCCTCCGCCATGTCAAACGCGCCGCCTGAAAACCCCGATGAGCAGCGCGCGTGGTTCGCGGCGACCTTCAATGTTTCACGTGAAACATTGGAGAGGCTCGACACGTATGCCGCGCTGCTCACCGAGTGGCAGGCAAAGTTCAACCTCGTCGGCCCGGCCACGCTCCCGCACGTCTGGGTCCGTCATTTCGCCGATTCGGCACAGCTTCTCCGGCTCATCGAGCGCGAAGGCGCCGCACATCGCCCGACCTGGCTGGACATCGGAAGCGGGGCCGGCTTTGCCGGAATGGTTATCGCGCTGATGACGGGTGATTCGGTCACGCTTGTCGATTCGATTCGCAAAAAAACGGTCTTCCTTGAAACCGTACGCGATGCGCTGGGATTGGAGCGAAACGTCAAGGTGTTGAATCAGCGTGTGGAATCGCTCGGTTCCGTAAAGTTCGATTATATCACCGCACGTGCGTGTGCGCCGCTCGCGAAGCTGTTTGACTGGGGTGAACCCTATGCTGCAAAGTCCTGCGCGTGGCTGTTGCTGAAAGGCGCAGCGGTTGAGGACGAGCTTGCGGAAGCCAGGCACCGCTTCGTTTTCGAACATGAATTGATTCCCAGTCTTACCGATTCGCGGGGGCGGATCGTGCGGGCGCACAGTGTACGGAGGCGTCGGTGATCAGAATCGCGGTGGCTAATCAGAAGGGCGGTGTCGGCAAGACCACCACTGCTATCAACGTTGCGACAGCAATCGCCGCAACCGGGCGGCGCGTGCTGATCGTCGATCTCGACCCGCAGGGCAACAGCTCGACCGGCGTCGGTGTCGACCAGAATGCGCGCCACCGCACGAGCTATGATGTCCTGATCGGTGCTTGCAGCGCAGCGGACGCGGTCGTTCCCACCGCGATCCCGCGCCTGTCGCTGATCCCCTCGACGGTCGATCTGTCAGGCGCGGAGGTCGAACTCGTCGAGATGGAAAGCCGCATCCATCGCCTTGATAGCGCGCTGGGAGCGCCGGCGATGCAGGCCTACGACTACATCATCATCGATTGTCCGCCGTCGCTTGGCATCCTGACGATGAACGCGATGGTGGCTGCGCAGTCGCTTCTTGTGCCGCTGCAATGCGAATTCTTCGCGCTCGAAGGTCTCAGCCAGCTTCTGAACACGGTGGAACGCGTGCGCGCCGGCTACAATCAGCGCCTCAACATCATAGGCGTGGTGCTGACGATGTACGACAAGCGCAACCGCCTCTCCGAACAGGTTGCAGCGGACGTGCGCGCCGTGCTCGGCAAGATCGTGTTCGAGACGATCATTCCGCGGAACGTCCGTTTGTCGGAGGCGCCAAGCCACGGGCTTCCCGCACTCGTCTATGATCATCGCTGCGCGGGCTCGGAAGCCTATATTGACCTCTCCCGCGAGCTTCTGGGGCGGACCGAGCCGCATGCACGCGCCGCTTAATTCATTGAAAGCGTTTGACTATGTCTCAGCCTAAGCGTCCCACTGGGCTCGGCCGCGGCCTGTCAGCCCTGCTCGAGGAAATGGGGAGCGCTGCTGTGCCGCCGCGCAGCGAAGCCGGAGCAGCAACGCCTGCGGCCCCGGCGGCCGATGCGGGCAGCAGCATGGGCGCGCAGATGCTCCCCATGGCGATGATCTCGCCCAATCCGAAGCAGCCACGCCGCCGCTTCGACGAAACCGCGCAGGCCGAGCTGATTGCATCGGTAAAGCGGCAGGGCTTGCTCCAGCCGATCCTCGTACGGCCCGTCGATGGTGGCCGGTTCGAGATCGTGGCGGGCGAACGCCGCTGGCGTGCAGCGCAGGCCGCGCAGCTCCATGATGTGCCCGTGCTCGTTCGGCGCCTGACCGACGAAGAAGCGTTCGAGGTCGCACTCGTTGAAAATATTCAACGCCAGGATCTGAATGCGATCGAAGAGGCCGAAGGCTACAAGCGGCTCATCGAGGATTACGGGCATACGCAGGAAGACATCGCCCGCATCGTCGGCAAGTCGCGCAGCCACATCGCGAACCTCGTGCGCCTGCTCGACCTGCCGGATGATGTGCGCGACCTGCTGATCGACGGGCGGCTCACCATGGGCCATGCGCGCGCGCTGCTCACGGCGCCCGATCCATCGGCGCTGGCACGCGACGTCGTGCAGATGGGCCTGTCGGTGCGCGAGGTCGAGGCACGGGCCAAAAAACCGCGAGCAGCCCGCACCAAAGCTGCGCCGCGCGAAGCGGCACGCAGCGCTGATCTCGAATCGCTCGAAGGCCAGCTCACGGAGCAGCTCGGGCTGCGTGTGCGTCTCGAATTCGATGGGGAAGGCGGGAAGCTGATTTTGTTTTACAGCGACCTCGATCAGCTCGACATGCTTTGCCAGCGGCTTTCCGGCGAACGCTTCTAGAAGATACAAGAAAAAAGGGCCGCGTGACGAAGCAGCCGCGCGGCCCTTTTACTTTGAATGGCAAAGCCTATTTCTTCAGCGAATCCCGAATCTCGCGAAGGAGTAGAACCTCTTCGCTCGGGCCGGCCGCAGGTGCGTCTTCCTTTTTGGGGGCGAGGCGGTTCGCCATGCGCACGAGAAGAAAGATGATGAAGGCGAGGATCAGGAAGTTGATCGCGGCCGTGATGAAGGCGCCGTAACCCAGCATCGGCACGCCTGCTTCCTTGAGTGCGGCGTAGTCGGTCATGGATCCGGCATAGCCTTCGGGCACAGCGCCGAGCCGGATGAAGAGGCTGGAGAAATCGAGGCCGCCGAAGATCGCGCCGACCACCGGCATGATCACGTCCTGCGTCAGCGAGGTGACGATCGTACCGAACGCACCGCCGATGATGACGGCAACAGCGAGGTCGAGCACATTGCCCTTCGCAATGAACGCCTTGAATTCATTCAACATTTTCCAGTCCCCTTGTTTCAGCCCACTCCAGCCGCAACGCGTCTGCGTTTGAGCGGGCCACTTTTCCGCACCAGGCGCTAGATTTCAATCAGCTTATCGGGAAGTTCATTGGGGTTGCGGGCGCCGGGCGGGAAGTGCGCTGAAAGGACCGTCCCGGACATCGTGATCGCCTTGACGAAACCGTCCGCGATCCTGCCGCCTCGCACCTCGGCGAGCAGCGCGTCGAGCGCGTCGCCCCACACGTCGTGCTCAACCTTGTCGTAAATGCCTTCGTCGGCAACGATTTCCGCGACATGGTCGCCCAGTGACAGGAAGATGAGCACCCCGGTGCGATCTTCCGTGACGTGAATGCCATGCGAAAGAAAGCTTTCGACCGCCGCCCTGTGCACGGCGCTCCGCTTCAGGGAACGCGGGGTGAGCAGGTGCAGGACCGGCGGCAGGCGCGCGATGAGAAAGGCGACGACGAATAGAAGCGCCGAGAGCGAGGCATAGAGCGCGATGATGAGGCGCGGCGCCGGGTGGCCACCGTCGCTCCATCCTCCGCTCGTGAACCACAACGGATCGGGAACGCCGAACCACAAAAGGATCGGCGGCAGGACGATCGCGGCGAGTGCGGCCCAGGCGAACGGAACGGCGCGATAGTCGTCTGTGCGCTGCGTAACGACGCAGAAGATTTCGCCCGAGGTCGTCCGTTCCGCTGACGTAATGGCGTCACTAATGCGCGCGTGCTCTGCGTCTGTCAGCCGCATTACCAGCTCCCGCTCGCGCCGCCGCCGCCGAAGCTGCCGCCGCCGCCAGAAAATCCGCCGCCACCAAACCCCCCGGAGGAACCACCGCCCCAGCCGCCGCCGCTGCCCGGCCCCCAGATGATGATCGGGCCGCCGCGCCCGCGCCGCCGTTTACCGCCCAGCGCGCCCCGCAGCATCCAGAACACGAACCAGATGATAAGGATGGTGGGGATAAGTCCGAGACCGTGCCGGGTCTCCTCCTGATCGCGCTCTCGTGCGGCGATCAGGTTCGCGCGGGCCTCTTCGGGCGGCAGCGAAAGCTGCGCCACGATAGCGTCGGCGCCGGCAACGACGCCACCTTCCATGTCGCCCTCCCGAAAGCGGGGCACGATCTGACGGTTGATGATGACCGACGAGAGCGCGTCCGTCAGATAGCCTTCGAGACCATAGCCGACCTCGATGCGGACCTTGCGATCATTGGGGGCGACGATGAGCAACGCGCCGTTGTCTTCTTCCTTCTGGCCGATGCCCCATTCGCGGCCGAGACGGTAGCCGTAGTCCGCAATGTCGTAGCCCTGAAGATCGGGAACCGTGGCGACGACGAGCTGGCGTGTCGTCGTGTCCTCCAGCGTCTTCAGCTTTTCCGTTAGCGCGGCTTCAGTCTCTGGTGACAGAAGATCGGCGGCATCGACGACCCGGCCCGAAAGCTTCGGGAAGTCCTGCGCTGCTACTGGGAAAGCCAGCAGCAGTGCGGCGAGGCACGCCAGCCTGAACATCTTTATTCGAACGAGACGGTCGGCGCGGTTTCGGCTCCGGCGGTGGTGGCCTTGAACGGCGTGATCGGCTCGGCGCCGTAGATGAACTTCGCTGCGATCAGGCTCGGGAAGGTACGGATTTCCGTATTATAGGCCTGCACCGACTGGTTGTAATCGCGCCGCGCGACGGTGATGCGGTTTTCAGTGCCTTCAAGCTGCGACTGCAGCGCGAGGAAATTCTCGTTCGATTTCAGGTCCGGATAGCGCTCGACGGTGACGAGCAGGCGGGAGAGTGCGCCGGAAAGCTGGTCCTGCGCTGCCTGGAACCGTTCGACGGCGGCTGGGTCGGTGAGCTGGTCGGCGTTGATCGTCGTCTGCGTGGCGGAGGCGCGCGCCTGTGTGACGGCTTCCAGCACCTCGCGTTCCTGGGCGGCGAAGCCCTTCACCGTGGCGACAAGGTTCGGAATGAGATCCGCACGCCGCTGATACTGGCTTTCCACCTCGGCCCACGCCGCCTTCACGGCTTCCTCGCGCGTCGGCACGGTGTTGATACCGCACGCCGCGAGCGTCAGCGCGGCGAAAAGCGGGAGCAGGAACTTGCGCATCGGATGAAACCCTTCCGTATCAGTCAACTAATACAGGGCTCTTTTCGCTTATTCTGCAGCCATTAGCAACGGTTCCGCCTGCGGACCGCGCACGACCCGCCCGGGCCGCGCGATCTGTACGTCGCCGTTCCGGAAGGTTATGGCGCCCGACTTGATCGTGGCGGTGTAGCCGTCGGCCTTCTGCAGCAGGCGCTTGCCGCCCGCGGGAAGGTCGAACGCGAGCCAAGGCTTGCCGAGCTTCAGCCGATCGAGATCGATGACGTTGACGTCGGCGAGATAGCCGGGTGCGAGCAGGCCGCGATCGGCGAGGCCGTAAAGCAGCGCCGTATCCCGGCACTGGCGCTTGATCGCGAGCTCTAGCGGAATGCGGCCGCGCGTGCGGCCCGTCACCCAGTGCGTGAGGAGGAAGGTGGGGGAGGCCGCGTCGCAGATCGTGCCGCAGTGCGCGCCGCCGTCAGACAGCGAGATGACCGTGTCGTCGCGTTCGAGGAGGCCCTTCACGAAATCGAGGTTGCCGTCCACGTAGTTCAGGATCGGCAGATAGAGGAAGCCGGCGCCGTCATCCTCCATCATGACGTCATACGCGACCTCGGCGGGGCTTTTGCCGCTCGCCTTCGCCAGCGCGGCGAGGCTGCGGTCCGGCGCGGGCTCGTAATCCGGCTCCTCGCCGAGCGGGAACTGCATCGTCCAGCCCTGCGTCACCAGCATGAAGAGCGCGGCGGTATCCGGGTGCGGCGGCGGCAGATTCTCCTCGGCGAGCAGCTTCGCGCGGAACGCTGGATCGCGCAGCGTGGCGAGCTGTTCGGCCCAGGGCTTTCCGGCAATCGCCTGCCATGAAGGGCGCATCACGAACGGGTGCACGGTGCCGCGCCATGCCATCAGCACGCCGGTGCCGCGTAGGGAGATCTGCGCGCGGATGTTGGCGCCCTCGTCGTTCGCGGCTTTGGTCGCGGCCATCTGGTCGGTCCAGTGCATCGCCTTCAGCGGCGATTGCAGCATGGCGAAGGTCACCGGCATTGCGGTTTCCTTCGACAGGCGCGTCATCCAGTCGAACTCGTTCCATTCGGGCATCAGGTCGGATGCCATTTCAAAGACGCCGTGCCCGACGCGGCCCATGGCGCGGCCGATGCCGATCAGCTCTTCGGCGGTCGCGGTGGTGCCGGGCACCAGCACGCCGTCCACCGATTTGTGGATGACGGTGCGCGAGGTCGAGAAGCCGAGCGCGCCGGCACGAAGACCCTCCTCGACGATCTGCGACATCGACTCGATCTCGTCAGCGGTTGGCGCTTCGTTCGCGGCGCCGCGTTCGCCCATCACATAGGCGCGCACCGCGCCGTGCGGGACGTGGCAGGCGACGTCGATGGTGCGCGGCAAGGCTTCGAGCGCGCCGAGATACTCGGGGAAGCTCTCCCAGTTCCACGTCATGCCTTCGGCGAGGGCGGTGCCGGGAATGTCCTCCACGCCTTCCATCAGGCCGATCAGCCACTGGTGCCGATCGGGGCGTGCGGGCGCGAAGCCGACACCGCAATTGCCCATGATCACCGTGGTCACGCCGTGCCACGATGATGGGGCCATGACGTCATCCCACGTCGCCTGTCCGTCGTAGTGCGTATGGATATCAACGAAGCCGGGCGTCACGATCTGGCCCGCCGCGTCGATCTCCTCGCGGCCCGCCTCGTTCACGTTGCCGACTGCGCTGATGCGGCCATTGTCGATGGCGATGTCGCCGGTGAACGGCGCGCCGCCGGTGCCGTCGACGATGGTTCCGCCGCGGATCACGATGTCATGCATGTGCACCTCCCTCAAGGTTCCCGCTCAGTTTCCGCAGGGTTGTCCGCCTCCGTCAAGCTGACGATAATGGCCGGAACAGGGGAGGATGGACATGATGCGCAAGGCATTGCTGGCGTTTCTGCTTGTTTCGGCGTCGCCCGCGTGGGCGAAGACGATAGCGGTCGCCCCCGGCGACAACGATCAGGAGGCGCTGCAGACCGCGCTGATCGAGGCGCAGCGCGGCGACGTGATCGAACTCGCCGCGGGCACCTACCGGCTCACGAACGGCCTCTCGCTCGATGTCGATAACGTCACCGTGCGCGGCGCCGGGCCGGGCGCGAGCGTGCTCAGCTTCAAGGGCCAGACAGGGGCGGGCGAGGGGCTGCTCGTCACGTCGGACCGCGTGCTGCTCACCGGCTTTTCGGTCGAGGACACCAAGGGTGACGGCATCAAGGCGAAGGGCGTCGACCGCATCACGATGGACAATCTACGCGTTGTCTGGACACGCGGGCCGCACAAGGACAATGGCGCCTACGGCCTCTACCCGGTCGAGGCGACGAACGTGCTCGTGCAGAATTCGGAGGTCGTCGCCTGTTCCGACGCGGGCGTCTACGTCGGCCAGTCCGAAAACATCATCGTCCGCAACAACCGCGTCAGCTTCAACGTCGCGGGCATCGAGATTGAAAACTCGAAGCACGCCGACGTCTATGGCAACCTCGCGCACCACAACACGGGCGGCATCCTCGTGTTCGATTTGCCAAACCTGCCGAAGATGGGCGGGCATTCCACGCGCATCTTCTCGAACACGGTCGTCGACAACGACACGCCCAATTTCGCCCCGCCCGGCAACATCGTCGCCGAGGTGCCGCAGGGGCTCGGCATCATGGTGATGGCGAACGAAAACGTCGAAGTGTCGGGCAACCGCATCGAAGGCAACCGCACCGCCGCCGTCATGGTCGTCTCCTACGTGCGGCCATTCGAGGATGCGAGCTACAACCCGCTGGCGCGAAACGTCCGCATCTTCGGAAATACGCTCGGCAAGAACGGCTGGGACCCCAAATTCCCCGGCGGTGCCGAGCTTGCCGCGGCGCTCGGCGGCGGCCTGCCGCCAGTTATGTGGGACGGTGTCACGCGTTTCGGCGACAAGCCCGACGACAGCACGACAACGCCCGCGAGCGACGTGCCGATGGTCTCGCTCGGCCTCGCCGTCGCGGGAACACCGCCCACGAAGGCGCAGCCCGCACCCGTCGCCCCGGCCGGCGCGTCCGCCGCGCTCGCGGCCGTCGTGCTTCCCGCCGATCAGCCGATGCCGTGACGCCGCGCGCAGCCGCCTTGCTCGCGGCCGCGCTGCTGGTCGCCTCCGCCGCGCCGCCGGCGGTGAACGACGCGGTTCTCGCAGGTGCGGCCGCGCCCGCGACGCTCGCCGAAACCGGCCTGTTCCTCGATAGCGGCGCGACCCGCCCGAAGGCGCGCGTCGTCCCATACGGCCTTGCGACGCCGCTGTTCTCGGATCATGCCGACAAGGCGCGCTTCCTCTATGTGCCGGAGGGGAAGGTCGCGCGGTACGATGGAGAAGGCCTGCTGGATATTCCCACGGGCAGCGTGCTCATCAAGCATTTCGGGTTCGCGCGCGCCGACGGCAGCCTCGATCTCATCGAAACACGGCTGCTCGTGCACCAGACGGATGGATGGAAGGCGTGGCCCTATGTGTGGAATGCCGACGACAGCGCCGCGACCCTGAAGCGCGCAGGCGCCCGCATCGCGGTAACGGGGCATGACGGGGCGGGAAAGCCGGTCGCGCTCGATTGGCAGGTGCCGAACGTCAATCAGTGCAAGGGTTGCCACGCTTCGGACAATGCGCTCGTGCCCATCGGCCCCAAGGCGCGGAACCTCAACCATGATTTCCAGGGCGAGAACAATCTCGCGCGTCTCTCGCGTCTCGGCCTTGTCACCGCCGTTCCCGGAAACGCGCCGCGCCTGCCCGATTGGAAGGACGCAGGTGAAACCCTCGAACATCGCGCGCGTGCCTATCTCGACGTCAACTGCGGCCACTGCCATAAGCCCGATGGTCCCGCATCGAATTCGGGCCTGTTCCTCACTTGGGAAACGCCTTCCGGTCCGCACATCGGCATCGGCAAGGGGCCGGTCGCGGCGGGGCGCGGCTCGGGCGGGCGCATGGTCTCGATCGATCCCGGGCATCCCGATCGCTCGATCCTGACCTATCGCATGGAATCAACCGAACCCGGCGTGATGATGCCGGAGCTCGGCCGCACGCAGCCCGACGAAGCCGGCGTCGCGCTGGTGCGAGACTGGATCGCTGCGATGCGGTGATGGGGCTTAAAGCCCCATCAGGCTCAGCACTTCCTTGCGGCTGCGTTCGTCGTCGCGGAACACGCCCATCATGCGGCTTGTCGTCATGGTGACGCCCGGCGTGTTGACGCCGCGTGCGGACATGCAGGCGTGTGCCGCTTCGATCACGACGGCGACGCCGCGTGGCTGCAGATGTTCCCAGATACAGTCGGCGACCTCGGCGGTCAGGCGCTCCTGCACCTGTAGGCGTGAGGCGAAGCCCTTGAGGACGCGCGCGAGTTTCGAGATGCCGACGACGCGGTCGCCCGGCAGATAGGCGATGTGCGCCTTGCCGATGATCGGCGCCATGTGGTGTTCGCAGTGCGACTGGAACGCGATGTCGCGCAGCAGCACGATCTCGTCATAGCCGCCGACCTCTTCGAAGGTACGCGAAAGGTGGCGCGCGGGGTCTTCGGCATAGCCGCGGAAATATTCGCGATAGGCGCGCGCGACACGACCGGGCGTATCGACAAGTCCCTCGCGGGCGGGGTCGTCTCCGGCCCATTCGATGAGACGGCGGACGGAGGCAAGAACGTCTTCCGGGATGCCGTTGTCGCGGTCGTTGGATGCGGTCATGGCACTCCCCTAGACGGCGACAGCGGTTTGCCGCAAGTCCCGCGCCCTTACAGAAGTGTCAGCGCGGCAAGCAGTCGAACGTCGATCATCACGCCTGCGCGGCGCTTTTCGGCGATGAAATCCGGCAATGTTCGAAGCGGAACGCAGTGAACGGTGATGTTCTCGCCGTCTACGCCGCCGCCCGCGCCGACCCGAACGAGCCCCGTCGCGCGGACCAGTGTGAAGTGCTCGCTCGTCATGCCGGGAGAGGAGGTGAACATGCCGAGGTCTTCCAGCGCTTCGGCGCGGAAGCCGGTTTCTTCCTCAAGTTCGCGGCGCGCCGCTGTCAACACCTCTTCGGGGCCGTCGTCACCAACAAGACCGGCCGGAAGTTCAAGGCACGTGGCGCCGAGCGGCACGCGGTACTGCTCGACAAGCACGAGCTCCCCAGCGTCCGTCACGGCAAGGATGACCGCGGCACCCATGCCGCCCGGGCGGCGCACATACTCCCAGTCGTTTTCGACGACAGCTTCGAGGAAGCGGCCTTTCCAGACGGTCTTTTCGGTCACGGGTATTTCCTGGTCAAAGAGAAGGCGACATTGTCGTTCGCAAATTGGAATCGCAGCCTCGATGTTGGAAGCTGCCGTTCGTTTGATACGAGGTGGTTATGGGGGAACTCTACAGAACCGAAGTTTCCTTGGGTTTCTACGGCGATGACCTTGATCCTGACGAGATTACTGAGCGCTTGAAATGCGAACCTACAGTTGGTGTCCGGAAGGGAGGAACTTGGCTAACCCCTCTGGGCAAGGAAAAGGTTGCTCACACCGGCTCTTGGCGCTTGAATGCCAAAACCAGCAGCCCCGGAAATCTTGATCACCAAATCAATAGCCTGCTCGATCGAGCCACGGGCGACGCAGCAACCTGGCAGTCTTTTGCAGGGCGCTTCCGAGGCGTGATCTTCTGCGGATTGTTCTTGGAAACCGAGAACGAGGGCATTGATATTCAGCCGGAAACACTTTTTCGCATGGCCGAGCGCGGGTTAAAGCTTGATCTCGACATCTATGGTCGGTCCGCCGATTGATAATCGGCCTGCGTAGAGGCCGCTTGCAAGCAATATGACCAATAAAGAAACAAGGGCGGCGTCATGGAGCGCCGCCCTCGCTCGGAACAGAGTTAAACTTACTGCGCGACCGGGGCCGCAGCGCTTGGGTCTACCGGCAGACCGCCGAGCTGCGTCACGAGCTGCTTGTAGGCATCGAGATAGGCGAGCGTGATGACCTGGCCGATCTCGGTGTTCGAATAGCCGCCGCCGCCGGCACCGCCGAAGCCGCCCCACCAGCCGCCGCCGCCGCCGGCCGCCCACGAAAGGTCCTTCTTGCGGAAGTAACCTTCGGTCAGGCGCTCCTGCTCCGTGGTGCGCGCGTTCACCAGCGTCAGCATGACGTTGGCTTCCTTGCTCTTCGTAGAAAGGCCGCCCGCGATCATGCCGAGCGTGCGGCTGCCGAGCAGGCCGCCCGCAATGGCGCCGAGGCCGCCGCCGCCCGAGTTCTCATTCTTCGAAACGAGATCGGGAACGATGAAATAGTCGGCTGCCTTCACCTGGCGCTTGCCGATATTCGAATTCGCCTGCAGTTCGCCGGAATCGGCAAGAGCGCGCTCGATGTTGCGGCTGGCGAGGCCCTTGCCGCGATCGACGAGGCCGAAGCAGCCGGATTTCATCACGAACAGCTTGATGATCGCTTCCGGGCTGCCGAGGCCAAGCTGCTGCCACCAGTTGGTGTCGGGCTCGACGATCGAAACCGTGCCGAGCCGCTTCTGGCAGACCGGGATTTCCTGCATGCTCTTCGTCTGCGCCTTGCGCCCCGAGGACTGGGATTGCGCGGATGCCGTGCCTGAAGCAACGGCCATGGCGGCTAAGGCAACGCCGAAGCCAAGTGTTTTCAGGATCTTCATAAACTTCCCCATGTTCAAATGTGCTGGTTAGCGAAACCCCTGTCGCCGTTTCCGGCGCCGCCCGCAGCCGGGACGCATATTGCCGGAGTTGGGCGGTTCCGGCAATCGGTCCCGGATAGTTTGCGGACGTTATGATTTGGTTGCAGCTAGCGGTTTTTTCGTCCCGCGATCAGGCTGTCGACCACCGACGGGTCGGCGAGCGTCGTCGTGTCGCCGAGCGATCCGAAATCGTTCTCGGCGATCTTGCGAAGGATGCGCCGCATGATCTTGCCCGAGCGCGTCTTGGGCAGCGCGGGGGCGAAGTGGATCTGGTCGGGTGTCGCGATCGGTCCGATCTCGCGCCGCACCTCCGCCTTCAACTCGGCTTCGAGCGCGGCGTCGCCCTCGACCCCCGCGATCGGCGTCACGTAGCAATAAATGCCCTGTCCCTTGATGTCATGCGGGTAGCCGACGACCGCCGCTTCGGCGACCTTCGCGTGCCCGACGAGCGCGGATTCGACTTCGGCGGTGCCCAGCCGGTGGCCCGAGACGTTGAGCACGTCGTCGACGCGGCCGGTGATCCACCAATAGCCATCTTCGTCGTGCCGCGATCCGTCGCCGGTGAAATAGAGGCCCTTGTAGGCGGAAAAATAGGTCTCGATGAAGCGCTGGTGATCGCCGTAGAGCGTGCGCGCCTGCCCTGGCCACGAGCGCGTGAGCACGAGGTTGCCCGAGGCCGGGCCTTCGACGAACTTGCCGTCGGCGTCGACCAGCGCGGGTGCGATGCCGAAGAACGGCTTCGTCGCACTGCCAGGCTTGGTCGGGATCGCGCCGGGCAGCGGTGAAATCAGGATGCCGCCGGTTTCCGTCTGCCACCATGTATCGACGATGGGCAGGCGCTCCTTGCCCGCAACGCGGTGATACCAGAGCCAGGCTTCCGGGTTGATCGGTTCGCCGACGGTTCCGAGCAGGCGGAGCGAGGAGAGATCGTGCTTCAGCACGGGTTCGTCGCCCTCGCGCATTAGCGCGCGGAGCGCGGTCGGCGCGGTGTAGAAGGTCGCGGGCTTGTGCTTTTCGATCACGGCCCAGAAGCGGTCGACCGCCGGATAGTTGGGGACGCCTTCGAACATCAGGGTCGATGCCCCGTTCGAAAGCGGGCCGTAAACGATGTAGCTGTGCCCGGTCACCCAGCCCACGTCGGCGGTGCACCAGTGGAGCGCGCCCTCGTCGCGCCAGTCGAACACGTATTTGAAGGTCAGCGTCGTCCAGACGAGATAACCGCCGGTGGTGTGCAGCACGCCCTTCGGCTTTCCGGTTGAGCCCGACGTGTAGAGGATGAACAGCGGGTCTTCGGCGTTCATCGGCTCGGCTGGACAGTCGGCGGAGACGGTTTCGCGCTGCTCGTGCCACCACATGTCGCGTTCATGCGTCATCGGCACGTTGGCGCCGGTATGGCGCACGACGAGGACGCCTTTGACGTCATGCCAGGCGTGGCAGATGGCGTCATCGATG
>TARA_R110000850_G_scaffold49695_7_pt1 | contig 22217 bp, 25 predicted proteins | sample TARA_R110000850 | Tara Oceans TARA_R110000850 (sample SAMEA4397586) | marine metagenome | biome: Polar Biome; feature: [SRF] surface water layer (ENVO:00010504); material: water (ENVO:00002006), including particulate matter (ENVO:01000060) such as... | depth 5 m | reverse complement strand
CCCCGCGCCACCTCCCGGTTTGCGACGGCGCTGTAAACGGCGAAAATGAGCGCCAGAAGAATTCCGGGCAAGACACCGGCAAGAAAAAGATCGGCGACACTTGTATCGGTCACAAGGCCATAGACGATGAGGGGGATCGACGGCGGTATCAATATGCCAAGAGTTCCGGCTGACGTCACCGATCCGATCGCAAATCGGCTGCTGTATCCCGCATCTTTCAGGGCCGGGGACATAACCGACCCAATCGCAATCAGTGTCGCGGCTGAAGATCCTGAGATCGCCGAGAAACAAGCACAGGCGAGTATGGTGGCAAAACCCAATCCTCCGGGCATCCAGTCCGTCGCAGACTTGAAGACCTCGACCAGATGGCCGGCAATCGACCCCCGCGCGATGAGATTTCCGACGATCAGGTACATCGGGATCGCCAACAGCGCATGGTTGTCCATCGCTGTCCAAATATCCTCGACAACATATAGAAAGGTTCCGTTGTCATAAACGACCTGAACATAGGCTGCTGAAACAAGCAGGATGAGAACCATGTTCTGGCGCAGCGCCAGAAGAGTAAACACGATGAGAAACAGCAGCAGGGAATTCATGAGGCTTTGTCGGCCAGGGATTCTTTTGCCTTTGGGGAAATTGCGAAAACCGTATGTTTCAAGGCGCATGACGCCAGAACGTGAGGCACGACAATCTGAACTGGCCAAAGGGGTGCATTGAGCACCGGTACGCGGTCCGCGTAGACATAGGACTGCGTGACGAATGCGACCGCAAAGACTGCGAATACCCCGAACAGGACGGCTGAAATCGCATCTCCAACTCTGTCAGCCCAGACGTGCGGGATGATGTTGTCCGCGAATGTCGGCCTAAAATGCACGCCATAGCCTGTGGCAAGCGTCAGCCCAAACATGCAGGCCACGATGCCCGACAAGACCCCCAGCTGCGGCGACCCTCGCACCGCGGTCGAAAAAACATCGACAGCGATCACATCCACTATAAGAACGATGACAAGCGTCGAACAGGCCAATACTGCCAAGCTCGCCTCAAGCCGGGTCAAGACCCTCAAGAGCCGCTGATAATTAGCCATCACAAGCTGCCTTGGCCACCTCTATTCTGGCCAAAAACTGCACCGCGCTCTCACCGAGCGATGCCGCAAGTTCATCCTGAATTCCCTTCGCGGCGGTTCGCCACGCGTTTTTTTCACTCTCCGACAAACGTCTGACGGACACGTCTGCGTCCGACAGTTGGCTGAGCATCTTTTCTTCTGTATCCAGAATGGTCGTCGAAAGGCGAGGACTGGAAGATGTCACGATTTCAAGCCATTTCCGCTCCTGTGGGCTCAGGCTATCATAAGTCGATTTGGAGACGGCGATCGTGCCGATCAAGCGGGTATGGTTGCTGATCGTCAGATAAGGAGCAATTTTGTGGATGCCGATGCCGACACCAAATGCAGCAGGTAGAAAAGCTGCATCCAGACTTCCGGTCTGTAAGGACAGGATCGTGTCCGAAATACCCAGCGGCACCCCAACCGCGCCCAGTCTATGGGAAAACAGCATATCGACCGATGTTTCGGATATTCGGACCTTTTTGCCTTCAAGATCTGACGGAGCAGCGATCGGATATCTCGAAAAGACAATTACATTGCCAACTTCAAGCGAACCCAAAGGCACCAACTGCGCGGCGCCCATCGAGTGTTCGAGTATCGAACCCAGGTGATTGACTGTAACGCAGGATCCTTGCGCGGTCGTGTCAAAGAGGAAGGGTGACGAAACAAGGTCAATCTCCTGCTCAATGAGCGAAAGATAGACATTGCTGATCATGATCATGTCCAGCCGCCCCTTCATGCCTTGCCGCAAAAGTGTCTTTTCTCCTCCCAACGCGCCGTCGCCGATGACCCGAATGCGTAAAGCCCCATCCGAGACTTTCTCGACCTCATCAGCGACGTCCTGCAGCCACACCCCCCACGGCGAAGCGCTGGGGGCCGCAGTCCCGAGCCGCAGTTCGGTTTGCGCCTGTGCCGCCCCGATTAGGAGGATCGCAGTCACGATAGAAACTGGAGCGACCCGTTGCACTGCCCTTGCCCACGCAAGGATAGAAAAGACCCGAGTGTTCAGTTTGAAGAAACCAAAAATGAATGTTTTCATCTGAAGAGCCCCGCACCGTTTATGGCAGGGTAGCATACGCATAGAAAAATCACACTTGTGATGGCAGGTTTTGTCAAAGACTTGGCAGAATGTGCCAATACCCAACCAGTGCCCGACCTTACATTCAGCATCATAACGCGCTTCGAAACCCACCAGCGTTTGTCCGGTTGTCAGAAACCCTCCCCGCCTGACGTCTCGGACGCCCCGGTCGCCTTGCTGCCTTTCCCAAGCGACCGGGGCCATTTTGCAATCTTGATAAAAGGATGAGAGCATGACACGCCCGCCGCTGCCGCCCTTTGACGTAAACTCGGCCAGCAAAAAGGTTCAGATGGCCGAAGATGGATGGAACAGCCGCAATCCCGAAAAGGTCGCTGCCGCCTACACACCCGACTGCCACTGGCGCAACCGTGCCGAGATATTTCAGGGCCGCGACAAGATCGTGGAATTTCTGACCCGCAAGTGGACGCGCGAGTTGGACTACCGGTTGATCAAGGAACTCTGGGCCTTTAACGGCACCCGGATCGCGGTGCGTTTTGCCTACGAGCACCACGACGACAGCGGCACCTGGTTTCGCGCCTATGGCAACGAGAACTGGGAGTTTGCCGAAAACGGTTTGATGCAAAGACGCATCGCGTCGATCAATGAGCGCCCGATCACAGAAAGCCAACGTTTACTGAGATGGACCTCCGCGTCCCGTCCCGATGGTCACCCCGGCCTGACTGAACTCGATTTATGAAAGGCAAAAACCATGCCGAACGCTTATGCCAGTATTGGATTCACGCTCAGTGTGCGTGAAGAACAAAAACGTTTCGGGTCCGCCGACGCCTATGCAACGGTCTTGTCGCCAGATCGTCACGATGGCGACGAACTGACCTCCCGCGAGGCCGAATTCCTGACCGAACGAGACGGCATCTATGAGGCGACGGTTTCCGAAACGGGCTGGCCTTACGTCCAGTTCAGGGGTGGGGCCCCCGGCTTTATCAAGGTCATCGATCAAAGGACGATCGGTTATGCGGATTTCCGTGGCAACCAGCAATATATCAGCGTGGGCAATCTGCGCCATAACGACCGTGTGTCAATCATCGCGCTGGATTACCCGCGCCGGAAACGACTGAAGCTCTGGGGCTACGCGCAGATCGTGGAAGATCGCGATGTCATCAGTCTTCTGCATGATGGAACAGGTCCCAGGGTGGAGCGCGGCATCCTGATCCGTGTTGCGGCCTTTGACTGGAATTGTCCGCAGCACATCCCCATCCGCCTCACCGATGCCGAACGGGACAACGAGATCGCGCAATTGCGTACGCGCATCAAGACGCTGGAAAGTCGATTGAATGAAACCGCCCCGGTCACACAGGAAGCTGGGCTCCCGGAATAGACGCTCAATCCAACGCGCTCTTGGATTGGGTGGTTCAGCGGGTCATGTTGGTATATCATCTTGGGACATGACAAGCGTGACAAATGCATTCGCGCGCACGATGGCCAAGGCAGCCGGGATGACGCTGACAGACGACGGTGCGTTGATCTCCGACGGTGCCGTTTTGCATCGTATTCGTCCCCTCGAAAACGGCAGGTTCCAGGACACCGACTATTTCAACCTGACCGAATGGATCCGCACCAACCACCCAGACGAAATTGCGCTCATCAGGGCCTATGCAGAGCTGATACAAACCGACGATCTTGGCGTACTCGGCTTGGCCATCAAGACGGCCCCGACCCTTCGTGCGTCGCTGCAACGGGTCGAGCGCTATTACCGGCTGGTCACCGACACGGCAGTTTTCCATCTGGACGAGACAGGCGATCCCGCTTTTTTTGCTATCGTTGGTCAAACCGCGGACCATCCCGTTCTGGCCTTCCGCAATGAGACCGCATTGGCTGGATTTTCTGTTAACATGAGGCGGATCGTAGGGAATGAACTCCCCTTTGAATTTGTCTCTTTCCGTCATGCCTGCCGAAGCGATGCGGATCGCTATGCAGAGCATTTCGGCTGCCCGGTCAGGTTCGACGCCAATCGTGACGCAATAGCCTTCGATCCTGCCACGCTCTCTTTGCCGAACCGCTTGGGCGACCCGGCGGTCTCGGATTTCCTTACAGCACATCTGGAGACCGAAATCAGTTCGATCGCGGACACACCATCGCTTGCAAACACGCTGGTCCGCCGCCTGACCCCCGCGCTCAGCAACGGATTGCCGCAGACAGCACAGATCGCGCGCGAAATCGGGCTGAGTGAACGCACGCTCTATCGCCGCCTTGCCGATGAGGGGCTGACCTTTCGCGATGTGCTGGGACAAGCGCAATCAGCGCTTGCGCAGGAACTGCTCCGCGACGGCGACGCCTCGATTGCCGAGATCGCCTTTCTAACCGGCTTTTCCGAACAAAGCACTTTCAGCCGTGCTTTCAAGCGTTGGGTTGGACAGGCCCCTGCGCAGTTCAGGCAGAACTCCTCAAACACCTGATTGGTCCGTGACCAGACTGTGGCAGGTATTGCCATGACCTTGGCAGGACGGGCCAATACCTGACGCGGTCTAATGCCTAACTTCTTTCCAAAGATTAACGGAACATGCTGACCCGCCTAACGGGCGGACGGCATTTTCCCCAACCGGAAAGGACTTTGGCATGAACGAAGACACAAGCTTTTGGCATCAGCCTGCATCCCGGCTGGACATCGGCGACCCGGGCGAGGCCCGCAAGACTACATCATCCGGATTGAAAGACATGACGGGCCTGATCTTGGCTGCCATCGCAGCCGCGCTTCTCGTAGGCTTGCTGGCTTTGCCCATCACGATGCCGAGCAAAGCCCGTCTTTGGGCTGATGCAGATTTACTGCCCTCACCCTTTGGCCCGACGACCTTGGTAAGGCGCCATATGTCTGTCCAGGCCTGAATCCAGCCCAACCGAACCATCCTCCCGACGGCGCGCAAAAATAGGCGTTCCGCCAACAACTAAGCAAAGGAGCTTTGCCATGACCAACCACGAACACCACAACACGGACAACTGCGGCTGCGATGTGACCCCCGAACGGGTCGACATGGCGCGCCGTCGCCTGATGGCCGGCGCAGCCGGTGCGGCCGCAGCCGGTGCTGCGGCCATCACCGGCACAACCGCCACAGCTGCCACCGATGAGGCACGCGCGTATTATGCCGATCCCGAAAACCCCGGCCTGCCACAGATCGACATGGAGATCGCACCTGGTCGCACCGCTCTGGTCGTGACCGATCCCCAGATCGACTTCCTGTCCGAGGACGGCGTGACCTGGGGTGTTGTTGGCGAAAGCGTGACCGAACAGGGCACTGTGGACAATATCGAAAAGCTGTTCATCGCCGCCAAGGCGGCCGACATGCCGGTGTTCATCTCGCCCCACTACTACTACCCGCACGACCACGACTGGAATTTCGAAGGCACGCTGGAAGCGACCATGCACGCCATCGGGATGTTTGACCGGCTCGGGCCCCTCAACCTCGACAACTTCGAAGGCTCCGGCGCCGATTGGATGCCGCAATACAAGAAGTACATTGAGGACGGCAAAACCGTCGTCTGCTCGCCGCACAAGGTTTACAGCCCGGCGCAGAACGACCTGAACCTCCAGATGCGCAAACGCGGGATCGACAAGGTGATCCTTGCGGGCATGTCCGCGAACCTTTGTACCCAAGCACACCTCTATGAGCTGCTTGAGCTTGGCTACGAAGTCGCGGTGGTCCGTGACGCGACGGCTGGCGCCAAAGTGCCCGAAGGCGACGGTTACCTCGCTGCCATCATCAATTTCCGCATGGTCGCCAACGGCGTCTGGTGGACGGATGAGGCTGTCGAGCGGATCGGCAACTCGGCCTGACGCCGCATTCTCCGGAGGAAACTGCGATGAGCTTTGGACGCATTTTTCCCGGTGTCGCGACAGCATGGTTGCTGCTCTTCACCCCGGCTGTTCCACGGCTGGAAACCAACCCCCAAGAAATCCGAAAGGAAAAACCATGACCTACAAACAGATATTTCCCACCATGGCGACCGCGTTGTCGCTTGTGCTTGCCACAGCCGCGTTTGCCGAGGACGAATACAACGTCGCCAACGGCCTGACGCTAAACGGCAATCCGCTCGGTATGCATGGCAATGACCCTGTCTCCATGTTCCAAGGCGCAGACCCGGCGCAGGGAGACGCGGCCTTTACCTCATCCCACGACGGCATCGACTACTACTTCACCACAGCCGAAGCGCAGTCCATGTTCGACGCCGATCCTGCAGCCTATCTGCCGCAATTCGGAGGCTTCTGCGCCTTTGGTGTCTTCGCCGGCAAGAAGCTGGATGGTGACGTACGCTATGCGGATATTGTCGACGGCAAGCTCTATCTCTTCGTCAACGCGGCGATCCTTGCGAGGTACCGCGAAGACCCGACAGCGGTTATCGCCGGAGCCAACGAAAAATGGCCCGGTATCCTGAATACCCCGGTGAGCGATCTCTGATCCCGGCAACCAAGAAACTATGGCGGCTCGCGTATTTGCCCGGGTCGCCCGCCTCTTACGTGGCAACCGGCGCGAAAAACATCGCCCCCAACCAAAGGAGAAAACCATGACGACCCTGCTTCGCATTGACGCCAGCGCTCAACAGCGAGACCGTTCCCTGACGCGCATGCTGACAACGCTGTTCACAACCGAATTTCTGCACGCTAATCCGGACGCAAAGGTGATTGTCCGCGATATCGGGCAGGACCCGGTTCCGGCGATTGATCACCGCTTTATCCACGCAGCCTTTACCCCGCCCGAAGAACGCGAAGACTGGATGACCGACCGGCTGGCACTTTCCGATGCGCTGATCGACGAGGTTGTGGCTGCAGATATCATCGTGCTGGGTGCTCCGATGTACAACTACGGGATGCCAGCCGCGTTGAAAGGTTGGATTGATCACATTGCAAGGATCGGCCGGACATTCTCGTTCGATCTGGCGCGTGGCGACTTCCCGATCGAACCGATCCTGCAGGGCAAGCACCTGGTAGTGCTTTCGTCGCGTGGCGAGTTCGGATTTGAACCCGGGGGGCCACGGGCGCACTTGAATGCACTGGACCCCGCAATTGCCGCCTGCGCCCACTACTTCGGCGTCGACACTGCGAACATCCAGACGATCGCCATTGACTATCAGGAATTCAAGGACGCACGGCATGACCGTTCGGTCACCGCCGCGAAAGAGGCGACGCGCGCACTGGCACAGCAGTTTGGCAGGCCTGCCAAACAACCAATTTCTCAACTTGCTGACCAAGCCAAAAACAAGGACAAAACAATGAAAGACTTTCCGACGCATACGCTCGATTCCGCTCCCGCAGATGCAAAACCGATCCTTCAAGCCGCTCTGAAAGGGTACGGCTTTGTGCCCAACCTATACGCCACCATGGCGGAAGCGCCGACCCTCCTTGAGGGCTACACAACTCTGTCGGCCATTTTCGGCAAAACGCATCTGTCGGAAACCGAGCGTCAGATCATCCTGATGACGAACAACCGACTGAACGGTTGCAAATACTGCATGGCTGCACATACCACGCTGTCGCGAATGGGCGGGGTGCCGGACGATGTCATCACGGCGCTGCGCAATGATACCCCCATCGCGGACCGCAAGCTGGAAGCCCTGCGCCAGTTCGCGATTCTGATCAACAAAAACCGTGGGTGGCCCACAGACGCGCAGATCGAACATTTTCTGCAGGCCGGGTACACGCGGCAAAACGTGCTCGAGGTAATTCTGGGCACGGCGCTGAAAACTCTGTCGAATTACACGAACCATATCGCGGAAACGGATCTGGACCCGGCATTCGTGGCCAATGTGTGGCCCGCGTCCTCTTCGCAGGCCGCGGAATAGCTTTCCGCGACGAACCTGAAATCAAAGACAGGAAACGGGGCAATGGCACCGACACACTGTCGCTGTTGCCCTGAATTTCGACGAGACTGGAAAAACTGCTTTTTGAATGACGGTCTCACACGATTTTCGGACCTTCGTGCATGTTGCGACAATGGGTAGTTTAGGGCTCTCACCCAGCTTTCGCCGCGCATCGCACGAATGGCCGCTGTCAGGAAATGGGCCAAATTTTGCAAAGCTCGCTTTCTGCGCATAGCGGAAATTCACTCAATTCACCCGCTAACCTCCGTCAGTCCGCCATCTGCCATCCTCGGCTAGCCTTGCTGCAACGGTCGCGCATCAAATCGCGGCCCTTGCTGGCAAAGGACACCCAATGGCAAACCCCGCAGCGCCCCCGCCTGAGGCCACCAAACGGCTCTCATTCCCCTCGGCCTATACCATCCTCTTCGCGCTGATCGTGATCATCGCGGCCCTGACATGGGTGATCCCGGCGGGCCAATACGCGCGCGTGGCCTCCGAGGCGCTTGGCAAGGAACTCCCCGTGGCGGGGACCTATGCCCCCACCGAGGCCAACCCGCAGGGCGTCTTCGATGTCATCCTTGCCCCTATCGCAGGCTTTTACGATCCTGGCAGCTATACCGCGAACGCAATCGACGTGGCGTTGTTCGTGCTGATGATCGGCGGATTTATTGGCGTGGTCACAGCCACCGGAGCCATCGACGCGGGCATCAAACGCGCCATGACCCGGCTTAAGGGCCGCGAAAAGTGGATGATCCCGATCCTGATGGGTCTGTTCGCCATAGGTGGCACGACCGAAGGCATGGCCGAGGAAACACTGGCCTTTTACGTGCTGCTGACCCCCGTCATGATCGCCGCAGGCTATGACTCCATGACAGCGGTCGCGGTGATCTTGTTGGGCGCTGGCATCGGTGTGCTTGGCTCGACCGTGAACGCCTTCTCTACCGTCATTGCGTCGGACGCGGCAGGTGTCCCGTTTACCGATGGGCTGATGCTGCGCATTGTCGTCCTTGGCATCACTTTTGCGGCCACCGTGGCCTATGTCATGCGCTATGCCGCACGGGTCAAAGCCGATCCTTCCAAGTCGTTTGTCTATGATCTGAAGGCCGCGAACGAAGCGCATTTTGGCACGGCCGAGGCGGTCACCTCTGACTTTACCGGTCTGCATAAAATCGTCTTGCTGCTTTTTGGGGCCACCTTCGCCGTCATGATCTGGGGCGTGTCGCTGGGCGGATGGTGGATGGCTGAGATGAGCGGGCTGTTCCTATTCGCCGGCATTGGCATCGGCCTTATCGGGCGTCTGGGCGAAAAAGGTATGGTCGAGGCCTTCGTCGGCGGTGCGCGCGACCTTCTGGGTGTCGCGCTCATTATCGGGCTTGCACGCGGTATCGTCGTTATCATGGACGCCGGTCATATGACCGACACCATCCTGCATTGGGCGGAAGGGACAGTCGCGGGCCTCAATCGGATCGTGTTCATCAACGTGATGTACTGGATCGAAGTGGTGATGGCCTTCTTCGTACCCTCGACGTCAGGTCTTGCCGTTCTGTCGATGCCGATCCTCGCGCCGGTTGGCGACTTTGCCGGGGTCGAGCGCAGCCTGATTGTCACCGCATTCCAATCTGCGACAGGCGTCGTCAACCTCGTCACTCCCACCTCTGCCGTGGTCATGGGTGGACTTGCCATCGCGCGCGTCCCTTATGAGCGCTGGCTGCGCTTTGTCTGGCCCGTGCTGTTGGGCCTCACCGTCATCATCATGGCCGCCCTGAGTCTTGGCGTGCTGCTGCAAGGAACCCCAACATGACACAAGATGTTTCATTGGCCTACGGCGTTCACTCAGAGGCGGGCAAACTACGCCGCGTTCTGGTGCATAAACCCGGTGCTGCCATGGCAAGGCTGACACCCGCCAACTGCGCCGAGCTGCTGTTTGATGATGTGATCTGGGTCAAACAGGCGCGCATCGAGCACATGACCTTTGTTGATGCGATGCGCAATCGCGGGGTCGAGGTCGTGTTCCTGCGCCAACTGTTGGCCGAGACATTGGCTGACATGGAAGCCCGCCGCTGGCTTTTGGAGGCGCGCATTACTGACAACACCGTGGGCGTTGGCCTTTCTGACGATTTGATGGCCCATATGATGGAAATCCCCGCCGATCTGCTGTCCACTATTCTGATCGGCGGGATGAGTAGGGCAGAGTTACCGATTACCGCCAAGGGCGTCCTGGCTCCTATGCTGGAACCTGCGGATTTCATCCTGCCCCCCTTGCCAAACCATATCTTCACCCGCGATACGACCTGCTGGATCTATGGTGGTGTTACGCTCAACCCAATGCACTGGCCTGCACGGCGGTTAGAGACGCTGAACCTTGCTGCGATCTATCGGTTTCATCCGGATTTCAAGGATGCTGGCTTTCCCATCTGGTGGGGTGATCCGAAACAGGACCACGGGCCTGCCACGGTCGAGGGCGGCGACGTGATGCCCATCGGCAATGGCACTGTTCTTATTGGCATGGGCGAGCGGACGACACCTCAGGCTGTGGGCCAGATCGCGCGTGGTCTTTTTGCAGGCGGCGGTGCAGCCCGCGTTATCGCCTGCCAGTTCCCGAAATCGCGCAGTGCGATGCATTTAGATACGGTCTTCACCTTCTGTGACCGTGATCTGGTGACGGTTTTTTCCGAAGTGACAGATGCAATCCGCTGCACAAGCCTGCGGCAAACGGACCACAAGACCATTGCAGTTGAGGTTGAAACAAAACCCTTCCTCGAAGTGGTCGCGGATGCTTTGAATATCAAGAAACTGCGCACTGTGCCAACAGGCGGCGACGCCTATGAGGCCGCACGCGAACAATGGGACGATGCCAACAATCTGCTCTGCCTCGAGCCGGGCGTTGTCGTCGGCTACGAGCGCAACGTCTTTTCAAACACCCTCCTGCGCAAAGCCGGCGTCGAGGTCATCACGATCCCCGGATCGGAACTTGGACGTGGGCGCGGTGGATCGCATTGCATGACCTGCCCTCTGATCCGCGACGCCATTTAAAGGAATAACAAATGCCACAGAACCTTCGCGGACGCAGTTTCATTAAACTGCTCGATTTCACACCGGACCAAATTCGGCACCTGTTGCAACTCGCGGCCTCCCTCAAGATGGCCAAGGCAGGCGGGTATGAGCGACCCATGCTTGAAGGCAAGAACATCGCCCTGATCTTCGAAAAAGACAGCACCCGCACCCGAAGCGGTTTCGAAGTCGCCGCTTATGATCAAGGTGCCCATGTCACCTACCTGGGGCCCTCGGGCAGCCACATCGGCCACAAGGAAACGATGAAGGACACCGCGCGCGTGCTGGGCAGGTTCTACGACGGCATTGAATATCGGGGTTTTGGCCAAAAGGATGCCGAGGTGCTGGCGGAATTCTCCGGCGTGCCGGTCTTCAACGGGCTGACGGATGAATTTCACCCCACCCAGATCCTCGCCGACCTGATGACCATGAAGGAATTCACGCACAAGCATCTTTCAGATATCGCATTTTGCTTCATGGGGGATGCAGGCAATAACATGGGCTCAAGCCTGATGGTCGGCGCCGCCTTAATCGGCATGGATATTCGCCTGTGCGGTCCTCAAAGTTGCTGGCCCGATGCAGATCTTGTCACGCAATGTCGACACCTGGCCGAAACCACTGGCGCGCGGATCACCCTTACCGACAAACATGCCGAAGGTTTGGAGGGGGCCGATTTCGTCTACACCGATGTTTGGGTCTCCATGGGCGAACCCGATGAGGTCTGGGAAGAGCGGATCGCACTGCTACAGCCTTACCGCGTGACAACCGAGGTGATGGAAAAAACCAAGAACCCCTACGCCAAATTCCTCCATTGCCTGCCCGCCTTTCACAACCGCGACACCGAAGTCGGCGAAGCGACCTATCAAAAGTTCGGGATCGATTGCATGGAAGTAACGGAAGAGGTGTTTGAGAGCGCCGCCTCCGTCGTGTTTGATCAGGCGGAAAACAGGATGCACACGATCAAGGCAGTCCTCGTCGCCACAATGGGGGCCTGAGATGCGCATCGTTGTGGCTCTTGGCGGAAATGCATTATTGCGCAGAGGTGAGCCGCTGACCGCAGCCGTTCAGCGAACGAACGTCAGGCTTGCGGCACTTGCGCTTGCTGATCTGGCGCGTGACCATGAAATCATCGTGGCCCATGGCAACGGACCGCAGGTTGGTTTGCTGGCCCTCCAAGGTGCGTCCTATGATCCACAAAAGCCATGGCCGCTGGATGTGCTGGGCGCTGAGACAGACGGCATGATTGGCTACTTGATCGAACAGGAATTGATGAATGCGCTCCCAAAAGGTTCGCGCTGTGCAACCCTCCTCAGCCGTGTAGAGGTGGACAGAGACGACCCTGCCTTTGACACCCCCAGCAAGCCCATCGGTCCTGTCTATACGGATAAAGAGGCCGCGTTGGCTGTCAGCGATCACGGCTGGCAGATGGTGCAGGAAGCAACCGGCGGCATGCGCCGGATCGTTCCCTCGCCCATGCCCCTTCGCATCATCGGTTTGGACGCCATAAAGGTTCTTTTGGACGCTGAGCATATCGTCATCTGCGCGGGTGGCGGCGGCATTCCCGTCATTCGAAACGCGAGCGGTGACATGGAGGGCGTCGAGGCGGTCATCGACAAGGACCGAACGTCAGCCCTTCTGGCCCTCGGCCTCGACGCAGACGCGCTTTTGCTGCTGACTGACGTACCAGCCGTCTACCGAGATTTTGGCGCTCCCAATCAGACCGCCATCAGCACGACCACTCCGTCAAAACTTGGGAACCTTGACCTTCCACCCGGGTCGATGGGTCCAAAGGTTGCCGCTGCGGTGGCCTTCACAACCGCCAGTGGCAAACTCGCCGGAATAGGACAGCTGACAGATGCCCGCGCCATCATCGAGGGCCGTGCGGGGACACGCATTCTAGAAGAAAAGCCCAAAGCGCGGCAAGGCGCGACAGATGAAACTTTTGCAGAGCAACAAGGCGTATCTGACCTTCGAGGCAAGCAGTGAAACTCACGCCCTTCCCAACAACCCTCAAAAACGGCGCGTCCGTGCTCGTGAGGGAAGTGACATCGACAGATCGCTACCTATTGGAGATTGGTTTCGCGCATTTGTCTGATCGTGCGAGATATTTTCGGTTTCTGGGGGCGCACAAAAACCTCACCGAGAAAGAACTGGACAGGTTCACAGCCGCAAACGGCCCGAACCACGTCGCGGTAGGCGCTTTGCTCATAGATGGACCAACGCCAGAACCGATTGGCATCGCGCGATATATACGGCTACCCGATCAAAAACATGTCGCTGAGATCGCGATCACCATTGCCGATCAATATCAGCATCAGGGGCTGGGCACTCTTCTCCTTGGCGTGCTGTCAAAATTCGCGAGGCTAGGCGAAATCACCGAGTTCAATGCCCTGGTTCACAGCGAAAATACAGCAATGCTGGGGCTTCTGGATCAATTCGGCGGTGTCCAAACAGCACTTGGCGGTGAAGATATCGAGGTTACATTTCCTGTTTCCGCCATTTCTGTGCATGTTCCCAAGTCATCGGCAGACAACCGCGAAACACTGGGTGGAGCCGCCCGGGCAATCATCAACCGGACGTCGGCCAAACTCCGCCAGTTTGTGAACTTCCATCCGGTACTACCGGAAATAATAAGTCCAGACCAACCTACATCAGTGTGGGAGAACGAGGGCGGCGCGATAGTCCCCAGTGTTCACCGAACTTAGGTGGACGTGTAACCTGTCCGAGTGATCCAGAGACACGTGGGACAGACTGTTCCCATGTCCCCCGTCCCGCGTGTTTCTCGTTTCAGGACCGTCCATCAGTTCTGCCAAACAACGAAAACTGATCATTTCGCTAACAACGGCCCAACCTGATCCAGATAGGTCATCTCAAAATCTGCAAATTCAACCAGCCGGTCATAGTCATCAAACGTGACGAAACCATCCCGGAATGTGACCAGTCCCTGTTCGCGCAATTGCCTCAGCACTCGATTGACGTGTACGGCACTTAATCCAAGGGCATCGGCCAAAAGGTATTGTGTCAAAGGACACGCGTATCCCGTCCTGCTTCCCAAGCCGACAAGGGACAATCTGGCCCCAAGTTCGAGCAGGAAATGCGCCATGCGTTCAGCCGCATCGCGACGCCCAATACCTACCAGATGCTCGACCACCATCGCCTCGTCGCGAGATGCCGCCCAAAGGACCGCTGTCGCCAGCCGCGGCGTTTGCGAAAACACCTCCAAAAGGTCAGAGACATGCACTTCCGTCACCTCGATATCAGTGACAGGCTCAATACTATGATCCGAGATGTGCAACACCACACTCCGCAGCCCCAGAAAATCGCCTGGTATCTGGAAATCGACAATCTGTCGCTGCCCATCGTGCAACAGTTTGTAGGAACAGGCCCACCCGGACTCAAGAATGTATGCGGCATGATCTGTTTGCCCCTGATGCACCAGATCGCGCCCGGCGACAAAGGTACGGCGTCGCTTGTGCAAACCTTCCAGTATGGACAGTTCAGCCTCTGATAAGGCTACAAAAGCGCCCAATTTGAGTGCGAGCGGCTTGTTCGGCATCATGGGCTCCTTTCCACACAAAATGCTGGTTACCTATCAAAGAGAAATCCGCTGCGACTGATATGGATCAGCCCAAAGAGAAATGATCTTTGAAATACTGCAGTTACCGCCGCACAGGTTCGCTGCGCGCGTGCAATAATCCTGAAAGGCAAACACAGTATGTCTGAGCATAGCACGAGTGCTGGTGTGGCCGCCTTATCAATCTGCGAAGCGCTGCTTCTTGCGCTGAATGATGCGAAGGTCCTACCAGAAAAAGAGATCATGGGCGTTCTCAAGGATGCCGCCGCCACACATGAAAATGCGGGAGGGTCCGACATAGAGATCGCGGAACATAACGCGGTCGCTACGCTGATCAACAAGATCATTGCTGGCGGAAATTCCGTCCGCAGAAGTTAATTGAGGCATTCAAGCCCTTTCCGGCAGGGGGCTCAAACGGATTGGTGTCGCCCTCGCGCAGTCCCTGACCACCGCCCGTTTGGCCCAACACTGACTCATCCTCAGCCGCGTTTAGTACCTGAAATGATCGCAGTTTCACAAAGGAACATGAGATGTCTGAACTCATTGTAGTTGCATATGACACGCCCGCCAAAGCCGAGGCTGCACGTTCAGAACTCTTTGGAATGGCAAAGGAATACCTTGTGGAGATTGCGGATGCCGTAATCGCTACAGCAGACAAGGATCGGAACATCAAGCTGGATCAAATGGTCAATATGTGGACCGTTGGTGCAACCGGTGGTGCGTTTTGGGGCCTTTTGGCGGGTCTCATCTTCTTCAATCCCTTGTTGGGCTTGGCCGTTGGGGCCGGAGCAGGTGCAATTTCAGGCGGCCTTTCTGACTACGGGATAGACGACGATTTCATGAAAGACGTTTCAGGTGCCCTGCAACCGGGTCAGGCAGCGCTGTTCATGATGATGCGGACCGAAGCGTCAGACCGCGTCATTGAGCGCCTGAGCAAAAAGGGTGGACGCATTCTGCGCACGAACCTCGATTCAGATGCCGAAAACCATCTGCGCAACCATTTCGATACCAAACACGCCGAGATGGCTGAGAAGCTCTCAAGAGAATAGTGCACAAACAAGACAGGCACCGATTTTTGGCAATTGAACGGCCAACACATCGATCGAAAGCTCGCCAATTGGGCAAAGGAAGGTCATGGAAGTGCGCCCGGACCGCGATATAGGGATCAACCCATTCTGAAACCTGACAGCTAGGGAAACTGACCCTGTGACAGAGACAAAGAGCCGAGCCACAAAGATCCATTGCCATGTTTGTCAAAAGGCTTTCCCGCCGTCTCGCATTCGGCCTTGGGTTTCGGTCAGACCCGGCGTTTCCGAACTGGTCAACGCAGCCTATCCCGGTTGGGACGCGGGCAAGCACATCTGTCGCTCCGATCTAGCAACGTTCCGCGGTGCCTATGTCGAAGCGCTGCTTGAGAAAGAACGTGGCGAATTGAGCGATCTGGACCGCCAAGTTATCGAAAGCCTTCAGTCTGGACAATTGGTTTCGCAGAACCTGTCAGATGCGATCGAGGAATCAACGTCATTTGGCGAACGAATGGCCGATCACGTCGCCGCGTTTGGCGGTAGTTGGCCATTCATCATTTCATTCACCGCAATCTTGGTCATCTGGATCACTGTCAATGCAATCGGGCTGATGGTGCGGCCATTCGATCCCTACCCTTTCATTTTGCTGAATCTCGTCCTGTCCAGCCTTGCGGCCCTTCAAGCCCCAATCATCATGATGAGCCAAAGGCGTCAGGATACCAGAGACCGGATACAGGCTGAAAATGATTACCGCGTCAATTTGAAAGCAGAACTCGAGATCAGGCAACTCCACGAAAAGATGGACCACCAATTGGCCCAGCAGTGGGACAAGCTTGCGGAATTGCAACAAATCCAGATCGAACTTCTGGAGGAACGTCTGAATGAACGCCCATGAACCGGCACGTCCACCGCAGCGCATTGTTCGCGCTCTGGAACATCCTGTTGTCCAGATAGCCGTTCCAACCCTGGTCACCTGCGTCGCTGTTTACGTCTTGCACAAGTTTGCGAGCCAAGTTCACTGAGCGGATGTGAAAACCGTTATCGCCGGAAGTTCAAAAAAAGCCCTCGGATTCGCGCTGCTCTGGACTTTGGTCAGCTTTTTCGCGCTTTCCTTTTATGACGTGCTTGCCATGCGATCCGTTGCGAAGGGAAAAGTTCCGGACAAGATCGCAGGGCTTGCGCGCGCAAGTGGCAACGCGATCTCGAACTTGCTGGAGCTTTTCTATCTGAAAGGGCACGCGGCGCGCGGCATGTCATTTACCGATCTCGGGTTTGAACTGCCTGAAATCCGCCTTCTCGGTAGATTGCCCATCGCCATTTCTAGCTAAAATTGAAACTTAAGCGCGCTTATTCTGTTTATGCCAGTCCTGCTTCTGCCGGTCGCACCGCCGTTTCCCTGTTTTTGCACTCGAACATACTTCTACGCCATTGAAGTTGTTGCTTCGCCTCCATTTCAGGTCTTCTTGATCAACTCCAGATGAGGGCCGTTCCGCGACGTCCCACCGTATGGGGACAGACATGACCACTTTGCATCGAAACTCCGAAGCTTTTTATCGTGGCAGCCGTATGCTGCGTAGCGCGCTTGGTCCAGCAATTGTCCAATATCTCGATGATGAGCAGATCGTCGAAGTCATGCTCAACCCCGATGGGCGTCTATGGGTTGATCGCCTATCCGAAGGATTGTGTGCAACTAGTGACCGCGTAACGGCTGTCGATGGCGAACGGATCATCCGGCTCGTCGCGCATCATGTCGGAGCTGAGGTTCACGCTGCTGCACCGCGTGTTTCCGCCGAACTCCCCGAGACGGGAGAACGGTTCGAAGGTCTGTTGCCGCCGGTCGTCACTGCCCCAACCTTCGCCATCCGAAAGCCCGCGATCGCTGTCTTCACGCTTGGCGACTACGTCTCGGCAGGCATCATGGCAGCAACGCAAGCAGATGCATTGCGCACTGCGGTTGCGAGCCGCTGCAACATTCTCGTCGCAGGCGGCACCTCCACCGGGAAGACGACGCTCACGAACGCTCTTTTGGCCGAAGTTGCCAAGACCGAAGATCGTGTCGTTCTGATCGAGGACACACGGGAGTTGCAGTGTGCGGCCCCGAACCTGGTGGCCCTGCGCACCAAGGACAATGTCGCCTCGCTCTCTGATCTAGTCCGCTCTTCATTGCGTCTGCGGCCTGACCGCATTCCCATCGGTGAGGTGCGCGGCCCAGAGGCGCTTGATCTCCTCAAAGCCTGGGGCACCGGCCACCCCGGTGGCATTGGCACAATCCATGCCGGGACCGCTCTTGGTGCCCTGCGTCGAATGGAGCAGCTCATTCAAGAAGCCGTCGTCACTGTCCCGCGCGCCTTAATCGCCGAGACTATTGACCTCGTCGCCGTCTTGTCGGGGCGCGGTCTCGCACGCCGCCTCTCTGAACTGGCGCACGTCGAAGGCCTCGATGCGACCGGCGATTATCGTCTTTCCCCCGCAACCGACACCAACAAAGGATCCTCTTGATGTTCGTCCATGGAAAACCCATCTGCCGGGCGGTCAATGCACTCTGCATTTCTGCCTTCGTCTCACTGACATTGGCCTCCCCCGCGCGGGCAGCAGGCTCCTCGATGCCTTGGGAGGCGCCGCTGCAGGCAATTCTGGAATCCATCGAAGGCCCGGTCGCCAAGATCATCGCCGTGATGATCATCATCATTACCGGCCTGACCCTCGCCTTCGGCGACAGCTCGGGTGGCGCGCGGCGGCTGATCCAGATCGTCTTCGGCATCTCGATCGCCTTTGCGGCGTCAAGTTTTTTTCTGTCATTCTTCTCCTTCGGTGGCGGGGTAGTGATCTGATGCTTGATCCTGACGCCATCCCCGGCTTTGTCATCCCGGTCCATCGGGCGCTGACCGAACCGATCCTCCTTGCCGGAGCGCCGCGCTCCATTGCCATTCTCAATGGCACGCTTGCCGCCGCCATCGGGCTTGGCTTGCAGCTATGGCTGATTGGTCTGCTGATCTGGATCGCTGGTCATCTTGCGGCCCTCTGGGCGGCGAAACGTGATCCGCTCTTTGTCGATGTGGTGCGCCGTCATATCCGCATCCCCGGCCATCTCGGAGTGTGACCGATGATGAACCTCGCCGAATACCGTCGCAAATCCTCGCATCTGGCCGACTTCCTGCCCTGGGCGGCGCTTGTCGGCGCGGGCGTTGTCCTGAACAAAGATGGCTCATTTCAGCGCACAGCACGGTTTCGCGGTCCCGATCTCGACAGCGCAGTGCCCGCCGAACTGGTCGCGGTCGCGGGCCGGATCAACAACGCGCTGCGACGGCTCGGCTCGGGCTGGGCAGTCTTCGTTGAAGCGCAACGTGTGCCCGCCCTCTCCTATCCCGACAGCCAGTTTCCCGATGCAGCGTCGGCTTTGGTCGATGCAGAGCGCAAGGCGCAGTTCGAGGAGGAAGGCACGCATTTCGAGTCGCGGTATTTCCTGACACTGCTGTATCTGCCGCCCGCCGAAGAGGCAGCGAGGGCAGAACGGTTTTTGTACGAAGGACGCGATCGCGAAAGCGGAGCCAATGCGCGCGAGACGCTGGCAGGGTTTGTCGACCGGACCGACCGTGTGCTGCAACTTCTTGAGGGGTTCATGCCGGAGTGTATCTGGCTCAATGATGTCGAGACCCTGACCTACCTGCATGCAACGATCTCGACTAAAGTGCAGCACGTCCGCGTGCCAGAGGTCCCGATGCATCTCGACGCGCTGCTTGCTGATCAGCCGCTTACTGCGGGTTTGGAACCGATGCTGGGGAACGCCCATCTGCGAATCCTGACGATCACGGGTTTTCCAAGCGCGACGACGCCCGGCATCCTCGATGACCTCAACCGGCTGGCCTTCCCCTATCGCTGGTCAACCCGCGCGATCATGCTCGATAAGACCGACGCCGCGCGGCTCCTCTCAAAGATCCGGCGTCAATGGTTTGCCAAGCGCAAATCCATCGCCGCCATTCTCAAAGAAATCATGACCAACGAGACCTCGGCGCTCCTCGATACTGATGCGCACAACAAGGCGATGGATGCCGACGCGGCCCTACAGGAACTCGGCTCCGATCTGATCGGCGAAGCCTATGTCACTGCAACCGTCACGGTCTGGGACGCCGAGCCACGCATCGCCGACGAAAAGCTGCGGCTTGTCGAGAAGGTTATTCAGGGTCGCGATTTTACCTGCATTGCTGAGACCACCAATGCGGTCGAAGCCTGGCTGGGATCCCTACCCGGCCATGTCTACGCCAATGTCCGCCAACCCCCAGTCTCGACACTCAACCTCGCCCATATGATCCCGCTTTCAGCCGTCTGGGCGGGTCCCGCACAAGATGACCACTTCGCGGCCCCGGCGCTCCTCTTTGGGCAGACTGAGGGTTCGACCCCGTTCCGGCTCTCCCTGCATGTCGGCGATGTTGGCCACACCTTGATCGTCGGGCCGACCGGCGCGGGCAAGTCCGTGCTGCTGGCCCTGATGGCCTTGCAATTTCGGCGCTACGTGGGGGCCCAGGTCTTTGCCTTCGATTTCGGCGGATCGATCCGGGCCGCGGCGCTTGCCATGGGCGGTGACTGGCACGATTTCGGCGGCGCAATGTCCGAAGATGTGCCCGACCCCGTCGCCTTGCAGCCCCTGGCCCGCATTCATGAACCCGCGACCCGCAACTGGGCGGCAGACTGGATCGCCAACATCCTCACGCGCGAAAGCGTGACGGTCACGCCTGACGTGAAAGACCACCTTTGGTCCGCACTGTCGTCTCTGGCCTCCGCGCCGGTGGGCGAACGTACCCTAACGGGCCTGTCGGTGCTGTTGCAGTCTCAAGACCTCAAACGCGCCTTGCAGCCTTATTGCATCGGTGGCCCTTTCGGCCATCTGCTGGATGCCGAAGAAGAGAGGCTCGGTACGGCCACCATCCAGGCCTTCGAAACCGAAGGGCTCATTGGCACTGGCGCGGCCCCTGCCGTGCTGGCCTATCTCTTCCACCGCATCGAAGCCCGACTGGACGGCTCGCCAACTCTGCTGATCATCGACGAGGGCTGGCTGGCGTTGGATGATACAGGTTTCGCCGGGCAGCTGCGCGAATGGTTGAAAACCCTGCGCAAGAAGAATGCAAGCGTCGTCTTCGCCACCCAGTCATTGGCGGACATCGACGGTTCGGCCATCACACCCGCAATCATCGAAAGCTGCCCGACCCGACTGTTCCTGCCGAACGAACGTGCCTTGGAGCCACAGATTGCCGAGATCTATCGCCGCTTTGGCTTGAATGACCGGCAGATCGACATTCTCGCCCGGGCCACCCCAAAACACGATTATTACTGCCAGTCTCGGCGGGGCAACCGGCTCTTCGACCTCGGTCTGGGCGAGATTGCCCTCGCCTTCGCCGCGACCTCGTCCAAATCCGATCAGTTCGCGATCTCCCGCATTCTTGCCGAGCACGGGCGCGACGGATTCGTCTCGGCCTGGTTGAGCGAACGCGGTGTCAATTGGGCCGTCGATCTGCTTCCCAGCCTGACCAATCTGGCCCCCACGCCACCAGCTTCAGACATCGAAGATCAATTCGCAAAGGACTCGTCAGCGGGTCCCACACCCCTCACCCAAAAGGAGACTACCCTATGACCGCCAAACATCTCACCTTCCGCCTGGCGACCGTGCTGCTGCTCGCAGCGCCGGTTGTCGGCACCGTTGCACCCACACCTGCGCACGCTTTTTTCGGCGGCTTTGGGCGCATCGTCTACGATCCGCAGAACCACGCCGAAAACATCGTCTCGGCGGCCCGCGCACTCGAACAGATCAACAACCAGATCACCTCGTTGCAGAACGAGGCGCAGATGTTGATCAATCAGGCGCGCAACCTCACGAGCCTGCCCTATTCCGCGCTGCAGGACCTGCAACAATCGGTGCAGCGCACGCAACAGCTTCTGGGCGAGGCGCAACGCATCGCCTATGATGTTCAGGCAATCGATCAGGCCTTCCAGATCGACTACGGCCCGGCCTCGTTGACGGCCACCGACCAGGCACTCGTCGACGGGGCCCGTGAGCGGTGGCAAACCACTGTTGGTGGATTGCAAGACGCGATGAGGGTGCAGGCGGGAGTGGTCGGCAATCTGGACACCAACCGCGCACAGATGTCGGCACTTATTGGCGAAAGCCAAGGCGCGACCGGCGCGTTGCAGGCGACACAGGCCGGCAATCAGCTTCTCGCCCTGCAATCGCAGCAGATCTCGGACCTGACAGCGTTGATGGCAGCGCAAGGACGCGCCCAGAACCTGGAAGCGGCGCAGATGGCCGCCGCCCAAGAGCAGGCCCGTGAGCAGCGGCGGCGGTTTCTGGAACCCGGCACCGGCTATCAGCCGGGCAATGCCCAGATGTTTCAGAACTGACGCAGGCGATGAAGGGCGCGCTCCTCCTCAGGCTTGGTATTGGCGTTATCGCTTTCATGGCGGTCCTCGGCGCATTGCTGGAGGTCGCCCGTGACGACATGATCAACGTCCGACCTGTGCCCAACGTCACGGACAACTCTGATCCTCTGGCCAAAGAGTTGCGCCGATGTCAGTCGCTTGGGGATGCCG
>TARA_R110000850_G_scaffold270071_8_pt1 | contig 22259 bp, 33 predicted proteins | sample TARA_R110000850 | Tara Oceans TARA_R110000850 (sample SAMEA4397586) | marine metagenome | biome: Polar Biome; feature: [SRF] surface water layer (ENVO:00010504); material: water (ENVO:00002006), including particulate matter (ENVO:01000060) such as... | depth 5 m | reverse complement strand
GCGGCCGCACCGTCGGCGCCGGCGTGGTCACCAAGATCCTGGCCTAAAGCCTGATCAGATGGTCTGCAGACAAAGGGCGCGAGAGATCGCGCCCTTTTTCGTTGTGCGTCCCAGGCCTAAGAAGCCGTTGCAGTAGCGCCAGACGATGAGCCAGCGCACTTCAGATTCGACGCAGACAGCACCGGCCTCAGCTGAGAGGCCTATGCGCGGGCGTATTCAGTGGCTCGCCCGGCTGTGGCCGTATCTTTCTCCGTATCGCGGCATGCTGGTCCTGGCCCTGACGCTGTTGTGTCTGGCCTCAGTCGCCTTGCTGAGCGTGCCGCTGGCATTCCGTGGCCTCATCGACGAAGGATTCGGTTCGTCCAGCAGAATCGACTGGCATTTCCTGGCTCTGTTCGGAATTGCGCTGCTCTGGGGCCTGAGCGTGGCCGGTCGCTACTATTGTGTGAGTTGGATCGGTGAGCGTCTTGCCGCGGACCTGAGAAACAAGGTCTACCAGAACATGCTTCGGCAGTCGCCGGACTACTTCGAAACAACGCAGTCGGGTGAGGTGCTTTCGCGTCTGACTTCAGACACAACCGTGATCCAGACGGTCGTCGGTTCGTCCATCTCGATGGGCTTGCGCAGCCTGTTCCAGTTTGTGGGCGGCATGATCATGCTGGCCGTGACCAGCCTCAAACTCTTCTCGGTCACGCTGGTTCTTCTGGTCCTGGTGGTGCTGCCACTGGTGATCGTGGGGCGCAGGGTCAAGAAGCTTTCCCGAGAATCGCAGGATCGAATTGCAGATACCTCAGCGCTGGCCGGCGAAATCCTCAATGCGGTAACAACCGTGCAGGCGTTTACTCAGACTGACGCGGAGAACCATAAATTCTCAACACGGGTTGAATCCAGTTTCGCCGCCGCGATCGCGCGGACCCGCCTGCGGGCGCTGATGACGGCCGGCATGATTGGAGGTGTTTTTGGCGCCATTGTTTTTGTCCTGTGGCTGGGGGCTAAAGCCGTTACCTTGGGTTCGATGAGTGCAGGGCAGCTTGCCTCCTTCGTGATGTACGCCATGGTTACGGCGGGCGGGGTAGGCGTGTTGGCTGAGGTATGGGGAGAAATCATGCGGGCCGGTGGTGCGACAGAGCGCCTGATTGAGCTGCTTGCCGCAAAACCTTCCATCACCCAGCCGACGGCGCCTGCGCGGATGCCTGATCCACATCAGGCGCGGGTCAGCTTTCATAACGTGAGCTTTCACTATCCCTCGCGTCCGGCAGATGCGGCGCTACAGGGGCTGAACCTGGATATTGCCGACGGCAGCACAGTGGCCATTGTTGGGCCGAGCGGTGCGGGGAAGACAACGCTATTCCAGCTACTGATGCGTTTCTACGACGTCAGTGCTGGCGCTATCTGCATCAACGGCGTGGATATCAGGCAGCTGGAACCCAACGAACTGAGGACGCATATCGGTATCGTTTCGCAGGATCCGGTCATTTTCTCGGCCGATGCAATGGAAAACATTCGCTATGGGCGCGCTCATGCCAGCGACGAAGATGTCCTGGCTGCGGCGAAGGTCGCGCATGCAGATGAATTCTTAAATCGACTTCCCGACGGCTACAGCACATTCCTGGGGGAGCGCGGCGTGCGACTCTCCGGGGGGCAACGCCAACGCATATCGATTGCGCGCGCCATCCTTCGAGACCCTCCTGTGCTGCTTCTGGACGAAGCGACAAGCGCGCTGGACGCCCAAAGCGAGGCTCTGGTGCAGAGCGGGCTGGAAGCCGCGATGCGCAACAGAACGACGCTGGTCATCGCGCATCGGTTGGCGACGGTGCGCAAGGCTGATCGCATCATCGTGCTGGATCACGGCCAGATCGTCGAAGACGGCACTCCCGCAAGCCTGATTGAACGGGGCGGGCTCTACGCCAGATTGGCGAATCTTCAGGTTATTGCCTGATGACGTCGCCATCACAGACCACGACAAACCTCTCTCTACGGCCGAAAATCTCGACCCCGGCTTGAGACGCAGGCAGGCAGCACCGCCCTGTATCCCCTGAGCTGCAAAGCAACCCGTGACAGAATCAGGGCAGATACCGACAACCGGCAGCAAGAGACGACTGATCACACAGGTACTGTGGCTAACCATCTTCATAAGATTCACGGCATCGGCGAATCAATCTACAAAATCTTCAAATATCCGTTGCTTCCAATTTGGGCCGCGGCTATACTGCGCGCCCTTTCGAGCAAGCCCCCTGGGTAACACCTGCACGAAAACCCCTGTTTTTGTGCTGATTCCGGTGTCCCGGGGTCGTTCTTTAAGACCTTTTCCTGAGTGAGAGCATGGCCGCGACCAGCCAGTCGATTCGTATTCGGCTCAAAGCCTTTGACCACCGTCTGATTGACAAATCAGCCCGTGAGATCGTTGAGACCGCCAAACGTACCGGTGCACTTGTGCGCGGGCCGATTCCTTTGCCGACGCGAAAGGAGCGCTTCACCATTCTGGTGTCGCCCCACGTCGATAAGGACGCCCGTGACCAGTACGAAATTCGTACGCACAAGCGACTGATGCAGATCGTGGATCCGACGGAGAAAACCGTCGATGCGCTCTCCAAGCTGGACTTGCCTGCGGGCGTAGAAGTCCAGATCAAGGTCAACTGAGGGCGGATTCGATCATGACTATCGCAATTATTGGTCGCAAGGCCGGCATGACGCGGATCTTCACCGAAGCAGGTGAGTCGATTCCGGTCACTGTTATTGAATGCGCGCCCAACCGAGTAACCCAGGTCAAGACCGTCGATGGCGAAGGCTATCGCGCTGTCCAGGTCACCGCGGGCGAAGTGAAGCCATCTCGCGTCAACAAGGCGATGACAGGCCACTTTAAGAAGGCAGGCGTTGCCGCCGGGCACATCGTTCGAGAGATTCGTGTCGAAGGTGACGAACTGGCCGACGCTGCTCCTGGCAGTGAAATCAAGGTTGATGCCTTTGCCGATATAAAGCGGGTGGACGTAACAGGCACCAGCATCGGTAAGGGATTTGCAGGCGTGCAGAAGCGCTGGAATTTCCGCGGCGGCCGTGCCAGCCACGGTAACTCCCTGTCGCATCGCATGCCGGGCTCAATTGGTCAGCGTCAGTCGCCAGGCAAGGTCTGGAAGGGCCGCAAGATGGCCGGTCACATGGGTAACGAGCGCATTACTGCTCTGAACCTGGATCTTGTCCGTGTCGACGCTGAAAAGAATTTGCTGCTGGTCAAGGGCGCTGTCCCCGGGTTTGCCGGCGGCGACGTCATTGTCCGGCCTACGGTGAAGTAGAGAATTCTCATGGAAATTCAGGTTCACAACAGTGACGCCAAGATCGCGCTAGCCGATAGCGTGTTTGGCGTTGACTACAACGAAGCTCTGATTCACCAGATCGTGACCGCCTATATGAATGGCGGCCGTGCTGGCACCAAGAAGCAGAAGACCAAGGCCGAGGTTCGCGGTGGCGGACGCAAGCCCTGGAAGCAGAAGGGCACCGGTCGTGCGCGTGCGGGCTCCATCCGCAGCCCGATCTGGCGTGGCGGTGGTCGTGCATTTGCCGCTCGCCCCCGTGACTTCTCCGAGAAGGTCAACCGCAAGATGTATCGCGGTGCGATTCGCTCCATCTTCTCCGAGTTGGCCAGGGGCGGTCATCTGGTGGTCACTGACTCTCTGTCGGTTGAAGCTGCCAAGACCAAGACCCTGATCGAAACGCTGAAGGCCTACGGCAGCAATGATTTGCTGCTCGTGACTGAAAGCGTCGAAAAGAATCTTTATCTGTCCGCGCGCAATCTTCACAAGATCGGTGTTACGGACGTTTCGAGTCTTGACCCGGTTTCCCTGCTGAGCCACGAGAAAGTCGTGGTTACCACTGAAGCCGCCAAGAAAATTGAGGCCTGGTTGTCATGAGCTCAAAAGCACCCAGCAGCAAAGTGATGGCGGGTCGCCTTCACCGCATTATTGTTGCGCCGATCGTTTCCGAGAAATCAACACGCGTTGCTGAAAAGAGCAATGAGGCGGTGTTCAAGGTTATTCCGGACGCGACCAAGCATGAAATCAAGGCGGCCGTCGAAAGCTTGTTCAAGGTTGAAGTCAAGAACGTGAACACGCTCAATGTCACCGGCAAGAACAAGCGCTTCGGCCAAAGAATGGGCCGTCGCTCCGACTGGAAAAAAGCATATGTCAGTCTGGCCGAAGGTGCGGAGATCGACTTCGCCAGTGGCGTGAAGGACGCGTAAGGATTTAAGCCATGCCATTGATCAAAGCAAAACCGACATCTCCCGGCCGACGCCACCAGGTCAAGGTGCTGACGCCTGGCCTGTGGAAAGGTGCGCCCCATGCTCCCTTGTTGGAAACCAACAAGCCGGACGGCGGCCGCAACAACAACGGTCGAATCACCACGCGCCATCGCGGCGGCGGTCACAAGCAACACTACCGCGTCATCGACTTCAAGCGCAGCAAGGACGGTATTGCCGCCAAGGTCGAGCGCATTGAATATGACCCCAATCGCTCAGCGCACCTGGCCCTGCTTTGCTACGCAGACGGCGAGCGCCGCTACATTATTGCGCCGCGCGGCGTCGTCGCTGGCGACGAGCTGAAGTCGGGCAAGGACGCGCCGATCAAGCCGGGCAATGCACTGCCGATGCGGAATATTCCGCTGGGTACCACGGTCCATTGCATCGAAATGCGTCCCGGCAAGGGCGCGCAGATCGCACGATCGGCTGGGGCTGCAGTACAGCTGGTCGCTCGTGAAGGCAATTACGCAACACTGCGTTTGCGTTCTGGCGAGATGCGCAAGATTCATTCTGATTGCCGCGCCGTTGTCGGCGAAGTAGGCAACAGCGAGCACAACCTTCGCCAGTACGGCAAGGCCGGTGCGAAGCGTTGGAAGGGTATTCGTCCCACCGTTCGCGGTGTGGTGATGAACCCGGTTGATCACCCGCATGGTGGTGGTGAAGGTAAATCTGGTCAGGGTAACCCGCATCCGGTTACGCCTTGGGGCCAGCAGACCAAGGGTAAGAAGACCCGCAACAACAAGCGCACGCAGAAATTCATCGTTCGCGCGCGTCGCAAGAAGTAATCGCCCGCGTAACGACTAAAGCAATTGTGAGATAGAAATGCCGCGTTCCCTCAAGAAAGGCCCGTTTGTTGATCACCATCTCGAAAAGAAGGTGGCGGACATGGCGGGCAGCCGCGTGAAGAAGCCGATCAAGACCTGGTCGCGTCGATCCATGGTCACCCCGGAGTTCGTGGGTTTGACCCTGCAGGTGCATAACGGTCGCGCGCACATTCCCGTGTTCGTCACAGAGAACATGGTCGGTCATAAGCTCGGCGAGTTTGCGCCGACCCGGACCTTCAAGGGTCACGGCGGCGACAAGAAGGGAGGCCGCTAAACATGAATACGCAAGCCGTATTGAAGTTTGTGCGTCTTTCACCGATGAAGGGTCGCCTGGTTGCTGACATGGTGCGCGGCAAGAAGGTTGATGAAGCCATCAACATTCTGAAGTTCTCCAATCAGCGCGCCGCCGGCATCATCAAGAAAGTGCTCGACTCCGCTATTGCGAACGCCGAGAACAACGATGGCGCCGATATTGATGAACTGCGGATCTCTGAAATCATGATTGATCAGGGTCCGGTAATGAAACGCATCAGCCCGCGTGCCAAAGGCCGCGCCGACCGAATTCTCAAGCGCACTTCGCACGTGACCGTGCGTGTGTCAGACGGAAACTGATCATGGGTCATAAAGTTAACGCCAACGGCTTCCGCCTCGGCATCAGCACCAAGTGGACTTCAAACTGGTACGCCGAAGGCGAAGCCTATGTGAAGAACCTGGCCAAAGACATGCAGGTACGCGAGTTTCTGAAAAAGAAGCTGGCTGCGGCCTCTGTGTCGAAGATCAAGATTGAGCGCCCGAGCAAGTCGGCCCGCGTGACGATCGCCACGGCACGTCCCGGCATCGTAATCGGCAAGAAAGGCGAAGACATTGAGAAGCTGAAGCGCGAAGTGGCCGTACGCATGGGGCTCAAGCCCGAAAGCGTGCACATTTCGGTAGAAGAGATTCGCAAGCCTGAGCTCGACTCACAGCTGATCGCAGAAAGTGTTGCCCAGCAGCTTGAGCGTCGCATCATGTTTCGTCGCGCCATGAAGCGTGCGGTGCAGAACGCGCTGCGACAGGGTGCCCAGGGTATCAAGATCCAGGTTGGCGGACGTCTTAACGGCGCCGAGATCGCACGAGTCGAGTGGTATCGCGAAGGTCGCGTGCCGCTTCATACGCTTCGTGCCCACGTTGACTACGCGACTGCAGAAGCCAAGACCACCTACGGCATTATCGGTGTCAAGGTCTGGGTGTTCAGCGGCGAAGTCTTTGATGAGCGTCGCAGCAACAAGAAGGAAGAAGCGGCTGACACGGCCGCTGCCTGATCCTTCACGTCAAGTAATTCTATTAGGAGCCCGCTGCCATGATGCAGCCCAAGCGAACGAAGTTTAGAAAGCAGCAGAGAGGCCGCAACACCGGTCTCGCCCTGACCGGCAACAAGGTCAGCTTTGGCGAGTACGGTTTGAAGGCAACTGAGCGCGGCATGATTACCGCCCGCCAGATTGAAGCTGCCCGTCGTGTCATCACGCGTTACGTCAAGCGCGGTGGCAAGCTCTGGATTCGGGTGTTCCCGGATGTGCCTGTCACCAAGAAGCCTTTGGAAGTCCGAATGGGTTCTGGTAAGGGCAATGTCGAATATTGGGTGGCCAAGGTTCAGCCTGGGCGCATGCTTTATGAAATGGAGGGCGTGTCCGAAGCAGACGCCCGCCAAGCATTCAAGCTCGCGTCCGCCAAGCTGTGCGTCAAGTCCACGTTTGTTACCCGGACGATCCTCTGATGAAAACCGCTGATTACGTCAAATCGCTGCGCGAGAAAGACGCGCCTGGCCTGAAGGAAGAGCTTGCCGCGCTTCGTCGCGAACAGTTCAACCTGCGCATGCAGGCTTCCATGGGGCAGATGAACCAGTCGCACCTCGCTCGCGATGCGCGCAAGAAGGTGGCACGGGTGCTGACGCTGTTGAATGCAAAGGTCAAGTGAAATGAGCGATACCGATACACAGCCGACCCAACAGGTCGTTGAGCAAGTCGAGAAGAGCAAGCGCCGCGTCGTTGGCCGAGTTATTTCCAACAAAATGGACAAGACGATCACTGTGCTCGTTGAGCGCAGCGTCAAGCACCCGTTGTACGGAAAGATCATGCGCCGTTCCACCAAGCTCCATGCTCACGACGAAGGCAGTGTCGCCAAGGAAGGCGACCTGGTTGCTATCGTCGAGACACGTCCGATTTCCCGCAGCAAGCACTTCAAGTTGGTCGAAGTGCTTAATCACCACGCCTAAGCCCTCGAGGAACTGGTCCGATGCTTCAACAAGAATCCTTTGTGCTGGCGGCTGATAACAGCGGCGCCAAGCTCATGCAGGTGATCCAGGTCAAGGGCTCAACCTATCGCCGTTATGCAAATGTCGGCGACCTGATCAAGGTCACGGTTAAAGATGCCATCCCGCGTGGCAAGGTCAAGAAGGGCGAGGTGCATGATGCGGTCGTCGTCCGCACCCGGCATCCCGTGCGCCGCCCCGATGGTTCGGCTATTCGATTCGACACCAATGCCGCGGTTCTTCTGACCAGCAAGCTGGATCCGATCGGCACACGTATTTTTGGGCCGGTGACGCGAGAGTTGCGCGACCGTTTCATGAAGATCGTGTCGTTGGCGCCTGAAGTTATCTGAGGCTGAAACACCATGAACAAGATTCGCAAAGGCGACGATGTCGTCGTCATCAAGGGCCGAGACAAGTCTCGCCGTGGCACCGTCACCGCCGTGCGCGCTGATGGGAAGCTCATGGTAGAAGGCATCAACATCGTCAAGAAGCACCAGAAAGGCGACCCCAATGCCGGATCCCCAGGCGGGATTGTGGAAAAGGAAATGCCGATCCAGGCAGCAAACGTGATGCTATGGAATGCGAAAGCCTCCAAGGGCGATCGCGTGGGCTTCCGCTTCGAGGGCGAAGGCGAGAACCGCCGCAAGGTCCGTTACTTCAAGTCCAACCAGGAATTGGTGGACGGTTAATCGAGCAAGAATGATGGCGAGTCAAGCAAACCAGAATGTCCCGACGATGCAAAAGGACTACCGCGAACGCATCGCACCCGCGCTGAAGGAAAAGTTCGGTTGCAACACGATGGCCGTTCCGCGCCTGAGCAAGATCACACTGAATATGGGTGTGGGTGAAGCAGCGGCGGACAAGAAGATCATCGAGAACGCGGTCGCAGACATGATTGCGATTTCGGGCCAGAAGCCCATCGTGACCAAGACGCGCAAGTCCATTGCGACGTTCAAGATTCGTGACAACATGCCTATCGGCGTGAAAGTCACGCTTCGTGCTGAGCGCATGTATGACTTCCTTGAGCGCCTGATCTGCATTTCTTTGCCGCGAATTCGCGATTTTCGTGGCATCCCTTCCAAGGGATTCGATGGCCGCGGGAATTTCAATTTCGGCATTACTGAACAAATCATCTTTCCGGAAATCGACTACGACAAGATCGATGCGATGCGCGGAATGAACATCACTTTCACCACCACGGCGAAGAATGACGAAGAGGGTCGAGCGCTGCTCGAGTCGTTCGGCTTTCCGTTCCGTAAGTAAGGCGGTCTAGCAAATGGCAAAACGCAACATGATCGAGCGCGAAAAGAAGCGCGAAGCACTAGTCGCCAAGTACGCGGCTCGTCGAGAAAAGCTGCGCGTGATCCTCAAGGATCCGAACGCTAGCTATGAAGACAAACAGGCTGCCTCGATCCAGATGCAGAAGCTGCCGCGTGACGGCAGCTATACCCGCCAGCGTAAGCGCTGTGCCATCACCGGACGTCCTCGTGGCGTATATCGCAAGTTTGGCTTGGGTAGACACAAGCTGCGTGAAGCCATGATGCGGGGCGAAGTCCCCGGTCTGAAGATGGCCAGCTGGTAAGGATAAGGAAGAACATATATGTCCATGACCGATCCAGTCGCCGATTTCCTGACCCGCATTCGTAACGGTCAGTCCGCGCGCAAGAAAACCATCAAGAGCCCGTCATCCAAGCTCAAGGAATCAATTGCCAACGTTCTTCAGGACGAAGGCTACATCTTGGGTTACGACGTAAGCACCGAAGGCAGCAAGAAAACCATGACGGTTGCGCTGAAGTACTACGACGGTAAGCCGGTTATTGAAACCATCCGCCGCATCAGCACGCCGTCTCTTCGTGTGTACAAGAGCAAGGACGAGATCCCGACCGTGCTAGGCGGACTTGGGGTTGCCATCATCTCCACGCCAGCCGGTGTGGTGACTGACAAGCAAGCGCGTGCCAGCGGTCAGGGCGGCGAAGTGCTTTGCATCGTCAGCTAGTACTCTTTTCAAGGGAAGCGTAGAAATGTCTCGCGTAGCAAAAATGCCGGTCACTATCCCGGCGGGTGTGCAAATCACCTCAGACAATGGTCAGGTGACCGTGCAGGGCGCAAAAGCAACCCTTAGCATGGCTCTGCCGGGCGGGGTCGCCGTTGAGATCAACGGCAATGAGCTGAATATTGCTCAGGCGTCCCAGGAAAAGAGCACGATGATGTCCGGAACTGCGCGTGCGCTGATCCAGAACATGGTCGTCGGAGTAACCGCAGGCTTCGAGAAGAAGCTGACCCTGATTGGTGTGGGTTACAGAGCCGCCGTACAGGGCAAGAAGGTCAATCTTCAGGTCGGCCTGTCACACCCTGTAGACTATCCGATCCCGGACGGCATCTCGGTGGAAACACCGACGCAGACTGAGATTGTCATCAAGGGCGCCGACAAGAAGATGGTCGGCCAGGTGGCAGCAGATCTGCGCAGCTATCGTCCGCCTGAGCCTTACAAGGGCAAGGGTGTTCGCTACGCCGATGAGCGCGTGGTGATGAAGGAAGCCAAGAAGAAGTAAGCGTCTGTAAACAATCTGAGTGACTTGGCGAGCGGCCTGATCAATCAGGTTCGCCGGCAAACGAAGCAGCACTCCTCAAGAGTCGAGTCGATATATGAAAGACAAAAGATCATCCCGTCTGCGCCGCGCAAAGCGCACGCGCTATCACATCCGCAGGCTGGGTGAAAACCGTTTGACGGTTCATCGCACTCCGCGACACATCTATGCGCAGATCATTGCGCCAGATTGCTCCAGCACTCTTGTTGCAGCGTCCACGCTGGAAAAATCAGTTGCCGAAGGTCTGAAGGGTCTTGGCAACGTGGAGGCAGCCAAAAAAGTCGGCGCGGCGCTCGCAGAGCGTGCCAAAGCTGCCGGCATCTCCCGAGTTGCGTTCGACCGTTCCGGATTCAAGTACCACGGCCGCGTTCAGGCGCTGGCAGACGCCGCGCGTGAAGCCGGCCTGGAGTTTTAAGTTATGGCTCAACAAAATCAGTACGACGACCAGCAGGGCGGCGACTTCAAGGAAAAGCTGATCACGGTCAACCGTGTCAGCAAGACCGTGAAAGGCGGCAAGCAGTTCGCTTTCACAGCGCTGACTGTCGTCGGTGACGGCGCCGGCCGTGTTGGATTTGGCTACGGCAAGGCTCGCGAAGTGCCGCAAGCGATCTCCAAGGCAATGGAACAGGCTCGTAAGAACATGATCAGCGTGCCGCTTAAGGGGCTGACCCTGCAGCACGAAATCTGGGGCATCCACGGCGCGACCAAGGTGTTTATGCGTCCAGCATCTGATGGTACCGGTGTCATTGCTGGTGGTGCCATGCGCGCTGTGTTTGAAGTGGCAGGCGTCCAGAACGTGCTCGCGAAATCATTTGGTTCTCGTAACCCCATCAACATGGTTCGGGCGACGCTTGAAGGCCTGAAGAACATGAACATGCCGTCCGAGATTGCCGCCAAGCGCGGTAAGTCACTCGACGAACTCGTCGCCTGAGGTCGCCAATCATGACAACCCACAAGCAAATCAAGCTCACGCTGATCAAGAGCCCGCACGGTCGCCTCAAGAATCACAGCGACTGCATTCGCGGTCTGGGTCTGCGTAAGACCAACTCAAGCCGGGTCCTGGTTGCAACGCCTGAAGTCATGGGCATGGTCAACCGAATTGCTTATCTGCTCAAAGTCGAAGACGTCGGATAAGTCGACTCATGACCAGTGCAGATATGGAAATCGAGAAAATGAAACTCAATACGATCAAACCAGCCGAGGGATCCAAGACCGAGCGCGTACGCGTGGGTCGAGGCATGGGTTCGGGCTTCGGCAAAACTGCCGGTCGCGGACACAAGGGTCAACGCGCCCGTAAGGGTGGACGCGGCAAGATGGGCTTTGAAGGCGGCCAGATGCCTATTCAGCGACGTCTTCCCAAGCGTGGATTCAATTCCCCGCTGCTGGGTCTGACCGCTGAAGTGCGCCTTTCAGACCTGCAGAAGATCAAAGCTGAAGGCGATATCGACGTGGCTGCCCTCAAGGCGGCTGGCGTTGTGCCGGCAAAGGCACTGACCGTCAAGGTGATCAAGTCGGGTGAACTCAGCCGCAAAGTGAGCCTCAAAGGCCTGAAGCTGACCGCCGGTGCGCGTGAAGCTGTGACCGCCGCAGGCGGCTCAATCGCCGAGTAAATTCGCTAAACACCATCATGGCCAAGTCGCCCGCCAATACCGGAACCGTTCCTGACCTCTCCAAAATTGGAGAAGTGCGCGGCCGGCTGTTTTTCCTGATTGGCGCATTGATCGTATTCAGAATCGGTAGTTTTATTCCGGTTCCAGGAATTGATCCGGCACAGCTCGCTGCATTGTTTGACCAGACGCGAGGCTCCATCCTCGACATGTTCAACATGTTCTCTGGCGGCGCGCTGGAGCGACTGTCGATCATGGCCCTTGGCGTCATGCCCTACATCTCTGCATCTATCATTGTGCAGTTGTTGAGCGCGACGGTGCCCAAGCTCAAGGAGCTGAAGAAAGAGGGTGAGTCCGGTCGTCGCCAGCTGACCAAGTACACCCGCTACGGAACGCTTGGCCTCGCCATTTTCCAGGCGATCGGGGCCTCAGCCGCGCTGCAGAAGAGCGGCGTCGCAATCGCGCCAGGCTTCGGATTTGTTTTCACTGCCACCGTTTCACTGGTTACAGGCACAATGTTCCTGATGTGGCTGGGTGAGCAGATCACTGAGCGCGGCATCGGCAATGGTATGTCCATCATCATCGTCGCCGGCATCATTGCGGGTCTGCCTCCCGCCGTCGGTTCCACCGCGCAGCTGGTCAGCGAAGGCTCTCTCAACCCGGCATTGGTCATCGTGCTCGCAGTGCTGACGGTCGCCGTGACCTTTGCAGTCGTCTACGTAGAACGTGCACAGCGACGTATTCCGGTACACCATGCGCGCCGCCAGCAAGGCCGCAAGATGTTCGCTGCCCAGACGCAGCATTTGCCTCTGAAGCTGAACATGTCGGGCGTCATTCCGCCGATTTTTGCGTCGTCCATCATTCTGTTCCCCGCGACACTGGCTCAGCTTTTTGGCGCGGACGGTAGTACCAGCAGCTTTGTTCAGGAGATTGCCAACGCGCTCTCTCCGGGTCAGGCGCTGCATGGCGTGCTGTACGCGTCGATGATCATCTTTTTCTGCTTCTTCTACACCGCGCTGGTGTTTGACTCTCGCGAAACAGCCGAGAATCTGAAGAAGTCAGGCGCCTTCATTCCGGGCGTTCGCCCTGGTGCGCAGACCGCAAAGTACATCGACCAGGTGCTGACGCGACTGACGGTCGCCGGAGCGGCCTACATCACCATCATCTGTCTGATGCCCGAGTTCATGATTGCCTATGCGAATGTGCCCTTTGCATTCGGTGGGACCTCATTGCTGATTACTGTGGTCGTGATCATGGACTTCATGGCGCAGCTGCAGGCCCATCTGATGTCCCACCAGTACGATGGCCTGCTCAAGAAGGCCAACCTGAAGGGGCTGGACGGCGGCGGTAAGGGCGGCCGTGGTCGCAGTGGAAGTGGTTCAGGAATCAAGCCAGTCGCCCGCTGAGGGCTAACGAAACAAAAGCAGCACCTGCAAACGAGATCACCATGAAAGTTCGAGCATCAGTCAAGAAGATTTGCCGCAATTGCAAGGTCGTCCGCCGCAAAGGCGTCGTCCGCATCATTTGCACGGATCTGCGTCACAAACAGCGCCAGGGCTAGTTGTCCCTTGCCCCAGCGTCACTAAATCCGTACAATTCGCGCCCTTTTTCGCGCGTCCTCCCAACCGGAGTTTAAGGTTCATGGCACGTATCGCCGGCGTCAACATTCCAGACAAGAAACACACCGTGATCGCGATTCGCTCGATCTACGGCATTGGCGGCACTCGTGCCAAGGCAATCTGTGCGGGTGCGGGCATTGATCCGACGATCCCGGTTCGAGATCTGACCGAAGGTCAGCTTGACGCACTGCGCGCGGAAATCGCCAAGTCGCCGGTTGAAGGTGACCTGCGTCGTGAAGTGTCAATGAGCATCAAGCGCCTGATGGACCTGGGTTGCTATCGCGGGCAGCGCCATCGCCGCGGACTCCCCGTCCGCGGACAGCGCACCCGTACCAACGCCCGCACCCGCAAGGGCCCGCGTCGCGCCATCAAGAAATAATCATTATTTAAGCAGAGAGCCTCATGGCAAATCCGGCTTCAGGCAAGGGACGCGGCAAGCGCGTCAAGAAGAACATCAGTGACGCTGTTGTGCATGTGCACGCATCGTTCAATAACACCATCGTGCTCATCACGGATCGGCAGGGTAATGCCATCTCCTGGTCCACAGCGGGTGCCGCAGGCTTCCGTGGTTCCAGGAAGTCAACCCCCTTTGCCGCTCAGGTCGCCGCCGACAAGGCCGCTCAGGCCGCCGCCGAACACGGCGTGAAGAATGTTGAAGTGCGCATCAAGGGCCCTGGCCCAGGTCGCGAATCTGCTGTCCGCGCGCTCAATGCCGCAGGCTTCAAGGTTGGCAATATCACCGACGTCACGCCGATTCCGCATAACGGCTGCCGTCCTCCCAAGCGTCGTCGCGTTTAGTCGTCGTCTGGACGCTCGGAATAAGGTTTAGAAATTATGGCTCGCTATATTGGTCCCAAGTGCAAATTGTCACGCCGTGCAGGCACTGATCTGCTGCTGAAGTCTCGCGCCCGTGCGCTAGAATCCAAATGCAAACTGGATAGCCCTCCCGGGCAGCATGGTGCTCGCAAACAGCGCCTCTCGGATTACGCCACGCAGTTGCGTGAGAAGCAGAAGCTCAAGCAGATGTACGGTGTGCTGGAACGTCAGTTCCGCAACTATTACCACAAGGCTTCTGGCCAGAAGGGTGCAACCGGTCTCAACCTGCTTTTGTTGCTGGAAGGCCGCTTGGATAACGTCATCTATCGCATGGGCTTCGGCCGCACGCGCGCTGAAGCGCGCCAGCTGGTAGGTCACAAGGCGATTCTGGTGAATGGCGAATCGGTCAATATTCCGTCCTATCAGGTCAAGGTTGGCGACACACTGGAAGTGCGTGAGAAGTCCCGCAGCCAGGGTCGGATTGCAGAATCTCTCTCAATCGCAGCTCAGATTGGTTTTCCAGAGTGGCTGGAAGTAGATGAAAAAGGTCTCAAGGGCACGCTGAAAGCGATGCCGGATCGCGAGCAGTTTCTCCAGGACATCAACGAGAATCTCGTCGTCGAGCTTTACTCCAAGTAAGAATCAGGTTTGCGCGGCCTTGTGGGGCCGCGCAAACGAAGACACGCGAATCACCAGCGGGTGGTTCGCCACTAGCTGAGGTAGCCCCATGCAAGGTTTTGTTTCCGAGTTGCTCAAGCCGCGCGAAATCAAGGTTGAGGTCGTATCGACCAATCGTGCCCGCGTTTCGATGGAGCCGCTTGAGCGCGGATTTGGCCATACGCTGGGTAATGCATTGCGTCGCATCCTTCTTTCGTCAATTCCCGGTGCAGCTGTTACCGAGGTTCAGATCGAAGGCGTCGTGCATGAGTACAGCGCTATGGAAGGCGTGCAGGAAGACGTTATCGACATCCTGCTGAACATGAAGAACATCTCCATCCGCATGCATTCGCGTGATGAAGTGACCCTCCGTCTCGAGAAGTCTGGCAACGGCCCGGTCACGGCTGGAGACATCCAGCTTGATCACGATATGGAGATTGTGAATCCGGAGCTGGTGCTGGCCCATTTGACGGGCGGCAGTCTCAAGGCCTCGATCAAAGTCACTCGCGGTCGCGGCTATCAGCCGATTTCCGCAAGTTCCGGCGACAGCGACTCCAGCACCGTGGGTTTGCTCAAGCTGGAAGCTTCTTATAGCCCGGTTCGCCGCGTCAGCTACTCCGTAGAACGTGCGCGCGTCGAGCAGCGTACGGATCTCGACCGGCTGATTCTGGATGTTGACACCAATGGCGGCATTGATGCCGACGAGGCTGTCCGTCAAGCGGCTCGTATTCTTCGTGAGCAGCTCACGGTGTTCGTTGATCTCGAAGCCGAAGCGACACCGCCTCCCCAAGAGGAAGGCAGCGCTCACAAGCTCGACCCTGTGTTGTTCCGCCCGATCGATGAGCTGGAACTGACGGTTCGCTCTGCGAACTGCCTCAAGGCTGAGAGCGTGTATTACATCGGCGAGTTGGTGCAGCGCACCGAGAACGAGTTGATGAAGACGCCGAACCTCGGCAAGAAGTCGCTCAACGAAATCAAGGAAGCCCTCAAGGCCCACGATCTCGCTCTGGGCATGCAGCTGGACAACTGGTCGGCGCCGAAATCGGCTGTCAACTAAGCACTCTTTGTAGAATTAGGAAGATTCGAACATGCGTCATGGAAAGGCAGGCCGCGCTTTCGGCAGAACAAGTAGCCATCGCAAGGCGACCATGCAGGCGGTCACCGTTGCGCTGTTCAAGCACGAGTTGATCCGTACGACCGTCCCGAAAGCGAAAGAGTTGCGCCGTATTGCGGAGCCGCTTATCACGCGAGCAGGGCAGGACAGCGTGCACAATCGCCGCATTGCCTTCGCGCGTCTTCGCGACCGCGACGCGGTGCAGAAGCTGTTTAACGACCTCGGGCCGCGTTACGTCAAGCGCCCTGGCGGGTACCTGCGCATCATGCGTTGCGGATTCCGCCCTGGAGACAACGCTCCAATGGCTTACGTCGAACTGGTCGATCGCCCTCAGGCGACCGAAGCCGTCGAGGTTGAAGAATCAGCTGAAGCAACAAGCTGAGCTTCACGCGGCACGAAAAAGGGCGCTTAGGCGCCCTTTTTTATTGCGTGCGATGGATGTATGGAGTTAACCGTCAGAGGCGCTTGAAAGCACGGGCGCACTAACTTCAACGATGGACTCCGTGCCGTCCTCGGCAATCAAATCTATGGTGATGGGTAGATTCTTGAACTGAGACGGGTCTTTGCGGTATCCCATCAACATCAGATGCATTCCGCCGGGAACCAGCTTGACGCTGCCACCCGGTGGAATACTGAGGTTTTCAACTTCTCGCATCCGTGACATGCCATCGACTACGCGCGTTTCGTGGACTTCAACCATGGAAAACGCAGGGCAGCTGATGTTGCCGATGGTCAGGTGCTGGTGGCTGCCGTTGTGCAGCTCCATATAAGCGGCCGCCATCTGCATCCCCGGCGGGGGCAGCACAATTCTGGCGTCACTGATGTGAGGCGCGGTTTCGCGCGAGCAAGCGGCGAGCAGAAGGAGCGCCAGGCCAGCGTGTATCCAGTGTTTGGTCATCATGAAGGGCATTGATCAAGGGTGTGCAATTATCGGGCGCGAGACGAGGCTTGCACAGCTGCGGTTCTGGGTGACCAGAGCGCTTTTCGGCTGTCGCGTGGAAAACAGGCTGCCCTCTGATAGCATGCGCGCCCCCTTTTTAATTGCTTTCAAGCTTCCGGATGAGTCTCGTTACCCACAACACTCGCATTGCGTCGATCAAAGCCGTCTCCACTCCCGCCCAGGTTCAGGCCGAATTGCCACTGAGCGACAAGGCGGCCGAGACGGTTTTGAACACCCGACAGGACATTCAGAACATTCTCTCCGGCAAGGACCAGCGTCTGCTCGTAGTGGTGGGTCCGTGCTCCATTCATGACACGACTGCCGCGCTGGAATATGCAGATCGTCTGAGCAAGCTCCGTGAAACGCTGAAGGACGATTTGCTGATCGTGATGCGAGTGTATTTCGAGAAGCCCCGTACCACCGTAGGCTGGAAAGGGCTCATCAACGATCCCGATTTGAATGACGGCTACGACATCGATCGCGGTTTGCGCCTGGGCCGTAAGCTCCTGCTTGATCTGAATGAAATGGGCGTCCCGGCTGGCGTCGAGTATCTCGACATTCTCACGCCGCAATACCTGGCGGATCTGGTTTCGTGGGGTGCCATTGGCGCCCGCACAACGGAGTCCCAGTTGCATCGCGAAATGGCTTCCGGCCTGTCGTGCCCTGTCGGTTTCAAGAATGGAACCGATGGCGGGGTGAAGGTGGCAGTTGATGCTTGTCTGTCGGCCTCTTCGCCGCATCGATTCCTGTCGCTGACCCAGGATGGCGAAATCTCCATTTTTGAGACCAAGGGAAATCAGGACTGCCACGTCATTCTTCGCGGTGGTAGCGCCGGCACGAACTACGATCGCGAAAGTGTCGAAGCGGCCAGTGCGGCAATGGTGAAGGGCGGCGTCGAGCCGCGTCTGATGATTGATTTCAGCCATGCCAATTCGAGCAAGCAGCATAGGCGGCAGATTGATGTTGGCGCTGACGTGGCTGGCCAGATCTCCTCGGGCGATACACGAATCATGGGCGTCATGATCGAGTCGCATCTGGTGGAAGGCCGGCAGGACAACAAGCCCGGGCAGCCTCTGACCTACGGACAGAGCATCACGGATGCCTGCATTGCATGGGAAGACAGCGCCGAGTTGTTACGCAATCTCGCAGTAGCTGTGAGCGCGCGGCGCAAGTAGGCGTCTACCTGATCCGCAAGACCCTGCAGACTATGGCAGGATCAAGCTGAGGGCACTGTCGCATCAGGTTTGGCAGCGCGCAGTTGGCATATCTCGGGCGGACTGAACTTTGCTTGTTCCGCACCGAAACTGGATGGGGAGCGCGGAAAGCTTTGGACGACGACATCACCGCTGATCGGGCGATCCCCGTAGACGGGCTGTTTGATCAGCTGATGCCGGCGCCGACGTCCCAGGCCGCGCAACCGATGCGTCTGCCGGGCGAGCCTATCGTCTCAATACCTGTGCGCATTCTTCGCAGTTGCTGGAGATACCGCGCGTGGATTTTGTCAGCGGGCATCGTTGCCTTGTTTGCTTTCTTGCTGGCCAATATTTCGAATGCGGAGCGAGCCCGTGCACTGGCAGCAGAAGCCGCGGAGTCGTCCAGACGCGCCGCCGCCATGAATGCGTTTGTCGCCGATATCTTCCGGCAGGCAGATCCGGCCATTGCCGCCGCGGACGCGCCGCGCGAAGCCAGCGCCACCAGAATGCTCGATCTGGCGACGCCCAAGGTCGGCCAGAGCTTCGCGGGTGACCTGCCTGCTCAGCTGCACCTGCTTGGCGTGATAGCCGACATGCATCGGGCGTTGGGAAACATGACGCGCTATCAGTCCCTGAGGCTGCAGCAGGCCCAGATGGTTCTGGGGCATCGCGCGGAACTGGATAAAGGTTTTCTGCAGACCTTGATCAGCGATTCTCGTGATGCATCAGCGCAGCAATTGCCCGGCGCCGCACTGGGATATCTCAATCTCGCGGACCAGATGATCACCCAGGCCGAACTCGACTCAAGCGACGCACGTGCGCTCTGGTGGCTCGCCTATGCCGATGCACAGCGCGCCTCAAATGTAGCGCCGATTCAGGAAGTTCTTGCACTACAGCATGCTGCGCAGATATTCGGGCAGTTTGCGCCGGATCATATTGCCTACGTCGAAGTCCTCAATCGCCTTGCACAACTGCAGATACAGGATCGCCCGGACTGGGCTGCGGATCAGTTTCTCCAGGCGAGCCAGATTGCGCGAGAGCACACTGGAAGCGAGGCACTCCTGCGCGAAACCATCTACCCGGGGCTTGGCAAGGCCCAGGAGAACCAGGGGCTGTATGAACCGGCGCTCGCCAGCTTTCAACTCGGTGCAGCAATGTTGCCCGAGCTTGACGGGCAAAGCCCGGCATCCGATGTGCGCGTCCAGCTGATGTATGCAGCAGCACTCCATCGCAACGGAGATGCTTCTAATGCGCATCGCTTATTCACGGCTCTGATGAATTGGGGGGAAACCAGAGAAAAAGCGCTGGCTCCAGAGAGCGATGCGGGCCTGATTGAATCCATCCGCCGTGCCTACGCCGGTGCGCTGATCAGTGAAGGGCGTCCGCAATTGGCGGTTTCACAACTTGAGGCATATGTACGCGGCGGCTCTCCGGCGGATCCGCGCACCTCGCTGATGCTGACGAAAGCCTATCTCGACCTTGGTGCGATTGGGCCGGCGCAGGCAATGCTGGCCCCCATGGTGCGCAGCCGCAAGCAAAGTGCAGATTCCGAACAGCCCGCACGCAATTTCTCCACTCTGGAACTGAGCGATCAATGGGCGAGGGTGCTGCTGACTGGACGCAACGCCGATCTGGCTGAGCCTGAGTTCGCTGCCATTCTGGAGCAGGTCAATGGTCGGCCGTTGATGGCAGCGGTAAAGGCCCGCGAGGGCCTTGCCTTGCTTGCGCAGCGGCATGGAGATTGGGAGCAAATGCTCGCGCACAGTACGAGGGCTGTGGTGTCCTACGAGAACATCAAAGGGCGTCGTGACCTGCGTCTGGGCGGCCAGCTATGGGTCCTGCATGCGCGTGCCCTGCGCTTTTGTGGTGATGCGGTTTCTGCTCGCATCTGGGCAGATCGAGCGCTCGGTCTTGCACGGCAACTCGGTCCTACCGGCGCAGCCCTGCAAGCGATGGCGCAGGAAGAACTGGACGCGTCCGCTGCTCCGGATGCCGCTGCCGCCTGAGGCAGCGATCAAATCCCCTAGCCGGCGGGGTTCAGAATGACGCGGGCGAAGCGGCGTGACCCCACCTGCAAGAGATGCTCGCTCCCGGACTGGAGCATCAGGCCCTTGTCTTCAACCCTCTCCTGATCCACCCGCACCGCGCGCTGTCCAATCATTCGTGAGCCCTCGCCATTGCTGGCGACCAGTCCGGCTTCCTTTAGAACGCGCGCCAGGCTGAGCCCCTCGGCGGGCACCGCAATCTGGACTTCGGCAATATCGTCGGGCAGCGCACCCTTTGAAAACTGCTTGATGAATGCTTCGCGTGCCGCTTCGCCTGCGCCGGCACCGTGGAAGCGCGATGCGATTTCCACACCGAGCTCCATCTTGATATCGCGCGGGTTGGCGCCCTCTGCCACGCTGATTTTGAGCTTTTCCAGCTCAGCCAGAGGCCTGAAAGACAGCAGCTCGAAATAGCGCCACATCAGGCTGTCGGATATCGACATGATCTTGCCAAACATGTCGCTGGCAGGCTCGTTGACCCCGATGTAGTTGCCCAGCGACTTGCTCATCTTGTTGACGCCATCTAGCCCTTCGAGAATCGGCACCATCATGACGTTCTGCGGACGCTGCCCATGCGCTTGCTGCAGGTGGCGGCCCATCAACAGATTGAATTTCTGATCCGTGGCACCCAACTCAACGTCTGCCTTCAGGGCAACCGAGTCATAACCCTGCAGCAAGGGGTACAGGAACTCATGCAGGGCAATGGGCTGGCCTGACTTGTAGCGTTGAGAAAAGTCGTCACGTTCCAGCATCCTGGCGACGGTTTGTTGCGCGGCGAGACGGATGATGCCCTCCGTGCCCAGCGGGTCGAGCCAGCTCGAATTGAAGACCACGGTGGTCTTGTCCGCATCCAGCACCTTGAAGACCTGTTCGCGATAGGTCTGGGCATTGGCCTCGACGTCCGCCCGGGTTAGGGGCTTTCGTGTCTCGTTCTTGCCGGTCGGGTCACCGATCATGCCGGTGAAGTCGCCGATCAGGAAGATGGCCTCGTGGCCCGCGTCCTGAAAGGCACGCATCTTGTTTAACAAAAGGGTGTGACCCAGATGCAGGTCGCTCGCCGTCGGATCAAACCCTGCTTTGATTTTCAGCGAGGAACCATTCTTTGCGGCTTCGGTCATTCGTGACCGGAAATCTTCGAGAGGCAGAATCTCGGAGGTGCCGCGTTCTAATTCAGATAAAAGCATATAAATGGAGGCGCTAATGTACTTCGGAGTGGACGGGCTGTTTTGCACACTTCATCTTGCAAGACAGGAAAGTGCAGGAAGCGCTTGCAAGCAAAGCGAAAGTATGTTCCCTTACCGTCCAGTCTGGCCTGAAAATGTGAATTGGATCACGCCAATCTATTCAGGTTTGACCCGCGCGACCCTGTCGTCAGGCCCAAAAGATTCAACCGAGTCAACAAGATGAAGCTTGATTATAGCCCAGCTGAACGGCAGCCCCGTTCGGCGAGAAGGATTGTTTTGGCCGCTTCGGTGTGCGTGCTCGGTCTCGCAATCTTGGTAACGCGCGAAAGTAACGCCAATCGCGCCGCGCTGGATGCCAGCCTTTTGTCGGAAGCCGAAATGGTGGAGTCCATGGCGTTTGACCAGGCCATTCAGTCTGCCGCCGTGAGTAATGTGATCACTCCGGCCGCCAGTGAGTGGACCACGCTGGATGTAGAGTCGGGCGACTCACTTTCAACTTTGTTTGACAGCCAGGGGCTGGGCACCCAGCAGTGGGTATCGATCCTGACCCTGGGCGAAGATGCGCGTCAGCTGAAGTACGTCAAGGCGGGCGAGAAAATCGAAATCCTGCAGCGTGATGGTCAGTTGCAGGAGCTGCGCTATGACCTGGACGATCTGCGCACCCTGCATGTGCGCAGAACCGAAAAGGGTTTTGAATCCACCACGCTGACTGCTGCCGTCGAACGCAGCACGCGAGTCGTGGCTGGTGTTGTCGACAGTTCCCTGTTTGTCGCTGGTCAGAAAGCGGGCCTGCCCGTCAGGGCTGTGATGAATCTTGCGGAGCTGTTCCGCTACGACATCGACTTTGCTTTGGATCTGCGTGAAGGCGATCGTTTTGCTGTCGTGGTTGAAGAGCTTTTCAAAGACGGCAAGAAATTGCGTGACGGTGATTTGCTAGCTGCCGAGTTCATCAACCAGGGCAAGGTGCACCGCGCCGTTCGTTACAAGGATGCCAAGGGCCGCGCTGCCTATTACACGCCCGAAGGCGAATCACTGCGCAAGGCCTTCTTCCGAACCCCGCTGGATGTCGCGCGCATCAGTTCGCATTTTAATCT
>TARA_R110000850_G_scaffold277075_1_pt1 | contig 22342 bp, 27 predicted proteins | sample TARA_R110000850 | Tara Oceans TARA_R110000850 (sample SAMEA4397586) | marine metagenome | biome: Polar Biome; feature: [SRF] surface water layer (ENVO:00010504); material: water (ENVO:00002006), including particulate matter (ENVO:01000060) such as... | depth 5 m | reverse complement strand
GATCGGAGGAACGGCAAGTCTTTGAAGGCCCTTGGGCGGCGGCAGGGCTTTCGAGATGGCGGGTCGTCTGCGCGTGAACCGTTTGCAGGAGATCTCCCGCGGGTCGATCCTTCCGGAAAAGCCCTGATCATCCAGACGGTGACCGCGACTTACCTACGGTGCGTCCTGAGGTTAGGAGCACGCTCGGAGTTGCGAAGGCAAGGTGCAGACAGAACGCCGATATATGTTGGAGGATATTTGTGCGGCTGTCGAAGGAATGTCGAATTGTGGGAATTCCGATCATCTGTTTGTGCGGAAGATCCGGATTGGCCGCTTGCAGGAGGGTCTCGACCCACCCCAGATGCTCAGGACGCCTGTCGTTCGTTGCATGCTGCGAAGCCTCCTTGTTCTACAATGAATGTTGGCTCGATAGGCTTTCGACGAAGGAAAAAAATCGAAGCTTTACCAGCTCGTCCAAAACAACCATCTTGCTCCGGACAAAAATTGCGGCGAAAACCACCCTTTTCGCGGCAGCTTATCGTGATCGAGCAAGCCCTTGATTTTCTTTTGGATGGACTGTTGCAAAAACCTTGTGCAAAAAGATCACATGAAAGTTGGTTATGCTCGGGTGTCCACAGAAGAGCAGAACCTTGATCTACAGATCGAGGCTCTGACCGAGGCCGGGTGCGACCGGATCATTACCGACCACGCCCAGAGTGGCGTGACAGCGGCAGAGAGCCGGGCTGGGTTTTCCGAAGCGATGGAGTTGCTGGGCACAGGCGACCTGCTGGTGGTCTGGAAGCTGGACCGTGTGGGCCGATCCATCGCGGACCTGATCCACTTGCTGAAGATCTTTGGAGATCGCGGCATCGAGTTTCGCAGCCTGACAGACGGGATCGACACGACGACCGCAGGCGGGCGGCTGGTATTTCATATCATGGGGGCGCTGGCCGAGTTCGAGCGCGACCTGATCCAAGAACGGACCAAGGCAGGGCTACGAGCCGCGAAGAAGCGCGGCAAACGCCTTGGCAGACCCCCTGCCCTTACCGACGCCCAGATCGCCCATGCGAAGACCGCCATCCAGACAAAACGCGAGACGGTTTCTGGCATGGCCGAGATTCTGGGCGTGAACCGCAGCACGCTTCAGCGGGCCATGGGCCGCGATGTGAAAGGTGTTGTCTGATGGCTCGTGATCCGTTCAAGAATGACCCATTACACCGGGCGCTGGAGCCGGGGATTTCAGAACCACAGACAAGCCAAATGAAGGCGTCTGGCCTTCAGCTTGTCGTGCCTCGCGCCGTGCAGAACAGCTACACCGATGCCCAGAAGGGTTGGCTGTGGTCGGTTGAGGATTTCATCAGAAAAGTTCGCACGTGTCAGGGGTAGCAAGGCAGCGACCCTACAACCTTTGCTCTGCCAAAGTAGCGGCAATCATGTAAAAGCCCTCTCCTTCAAGAGGAAGTGTTTGAGTAAGTGAGTAAAGGCGCAACGCCTTCTACTTGCTTTAACTCAAATACTCAGTTACGCTTTTGAGTAAATACACCATGGGGTAGGTATGAGCATAATTTCCATTTTGAATCCTAAAGGCGGCAGCGGGAAAACTACTATCTGCACCAATCTGGCCAGATCCCTGCATGAGCGAGGTAACTCTGTCCTGATCGTGGATAGTGACCCACAGGGCAGCGCCCGTGACTGGCACGCCGCCAGCGAGGACAACCCCATCGAGCTGGTCGCACTCGACCGCCCCAACAACGTCAAAACGCTGACAAGCATGGCGGGGAACTACGACTACGTAGTAATCGACGGCGCGGCAAAACTCGAGGATATGATCGCGGCCTGCATCAAGGTCAGTGATTTCGTCCTGATCCCGGTTCAACCCTCACCCTACGATATCTGGGCCGCATCGGATCTTGTTGATTTTATAAAGGCTCGCCAAGAGGTTACAGACGGATCACCGCGAGCCGGGTTTGTTGTGTCCCGGATGGTGGAGGGCACCCGTCTCGGTGGCGATGTCCGAACTGCGCTGAACGACTACGGTCTGCCGATCTGCGACACGACGATCACGCAGCGCCAAGTCTATCCTCAGACGGCCTCGGAAGGACTGACTGTATTCGATGCCGACAATGCAAAGGCAAAGGCGGAAACCATGGCGTTAAGCGACGAGATCCTGGCCATGCTCGTGCCAGTGAAATCGGAGGTGGCGTGATGGCGCTTTCTGCGAAGCGGCCCAGCCGGGGCGAGGAAGCCCGCAAACGTATTCTGCATGAAGTCACTGAAACGACCGGAAAGAAGAAGCGCCTGAACGCCGAGATCGAGGAGGCGTTGTATCGCAAGATCAAGATGAAAGCTGTTGAGGAGGGGCGTTCCATCTCGGATATTACGCGCGACCTGTGGTTCGAGTATTTGAGTAGATGAGTTCTTGAGGGAATGGGTAAGTTCTCTACCAGCCGTTGCGGCCCCGTTTTTCGAACCAGCTCTTGCAGAATCCGAGAAATGCGGCGTCAGGGTTCTTCGGAGGCTCTTTCTGTCTTGCAGAGTAACTCCGCCACTCTCCGACCAGTTTGGTGATATCCCACGTTGGAGCCAGTTCCCGTGCCCGCTCGAGGGTGTCAGGTGAGAGAGGCAGAACATAGCCGCCAGTTAACTGGTTCTGCGCAGGCTTCGGCGCGTAGCGTTCCAGGAATTCCCGCTTGGGTCTCACCGTCAGGATGTCGGCATCCAGTCGGAAAGCATAGTCCGGCATATGGTCATGTTCTTCGTCCGCCTTGCAGATTGCTCGAACAAGACGCCGGAACTCTTTGTCTGAGGACATGGAGCCGGTGCGGTCTTGTAACTTGTTCAAGCCACATTTCCACTCGGGCTGTGTTCCACACTGCTTGCGTGCCAATTCATACAGACGACGTTCCAATGGCTTGCGCAGCTGAAAGTAACGGCGATTGAGTGTGAGAACATCGTCACCGGCAATTGCGTTAAAGACCCAATCGGAAAGGGTTACTTCAAGATCGAGCATTCGGCCATCGCGGGTTTCCCGGACGATCCGGTAACGGTCGATGAGACTGAAGCCATCGATCTGCTCTACACCACCTGTGGTGATGTTGGTTTCGATCTGAGTTCCCTGGAGGCGTTCAAGTGCGGCTTTGAGGCCGCTGTAGCCAGTCCCGGCAACCGGACGGTTGGTTGCCACGAGGAGATCATATGCCTTGAATCGAAGAGTGCGGTGGACCTGCTTGCCGTCATTCAGAGCGGCCATCACTTGGGAGATGCAGTAGATCAGGACGTCACGATCATGAACTGTTGCGAGACCGATCATGTTGGGTCTGATTTCAACATAGCTTTTGCCATCCGCAGCTACATAGCGGCGCTTCTTTGTGTCCGGCTTGGTCGAAAGAGTGAAGATCGGGTGAGCCATCGATGCCATGTCACCCTTGGGTGCAGCATCAAAAATGTCGCAAACAAAAAAATCCCCCTGAGCATGGCGCAAGGGAAGGAGAGGAGTTCGGTCCGGTTTCGTAGTTTCACCCACCATCACGACACTATTCGTAAGTTTACACACCAAGGCAAGCAGTTCGTAAGATCACCCACTAACATGCTTTCGTAAGTTTACACACCAATCTTCGTAAGATCACACACCAGCTTTCGTAAGATCACCCACCAAAGGTAGAAAAAATAGACATTTTCTAAATATTTTTCAAAGCCTTATGTGTAGCCATGATTCGCGTAACACAGAGTCTAACACTTATATAACACCCTACTTTTGGTTCGGGGTCCTTCCAAGGGAAGGTATGGGAAGAGGGTCAAGACGCGTCTCAGTTAAAGCAGCAGAAGGGAAGGAAGCCGAGACGTGCACTGCTGATGATCCAGCCCGGCTCTCCTGGGGAATCATCCCTCCAAGAGCGCGGCTCCCCAAGGGAGCCGCTTGTAGATGTCCTCAGCGCAAAAGCTGGCGAGCAAGACGCTCGGCATTAGTGTGATCAATCAACTGCTGTCGAAGCTTCAGAAAGCGCTCAAGGCGCTCGTAAGCGGATTGAGCCTCCTGCCCCCGATCCGAATAGGCAGGCACTTCTTTCCAAGCCCAGACCTCCCCGTCATCGTCATATCCGATAAGCCGGGGCTCCACCTTGCTGCCGATGACCTCCAAGGACATACGTTCTATCAGGTTGGCCCGAAGAGTTTCGAGAACAGTGAGATCCCGGCCATCAGTGATCTCGCCAATCGCAAGCCGCTTTAACGTTGCAGTCAGACTGGTTCGGGGAAGATCTCCCGTGGGAGCGTCGCGCATTGCGCTAACCTGCTCGCTAAGCTCGCGCCCGTGCCGCACGGCGAGAATCGCTCGGGCGTGGATGGTGAAGTTATTACGTTTCTCGGAAGCCATAGTCGTCTCCTTCTTGGCAATCAGCGCGCGATCATGCGCGTCAAGGCAGCCCTGTTGCGCAGGGCTGCGAAACCCGGTCATGCAGCCGAGAGAATTCCTTGCCAAACGGGATCATCAGATTCGGAATTTGCGAGCGTAAGGAGGTGAGCCCGCACTGCGTCCGTCAGTTCGCAGATTTCCTCCACGACTGGAGAGGCAGGGTCGATTTCGGCGAAGCAGCCCGCTTCGCAGCTCTCCAAATCATCGACACGATCGAGAGCCAGCAGCCGATGCAACTCCACTATCTCCTTGCGTAGGCGACGGTTGAGACACGGTGCGTCGACAAGGTCCTCAAGCAACCGCGCGGTGCGCCGCACAGCTGCTTGGCCCCCGAGAAGGGCGGCAGCGCTCATCAGCGCCTCGGCGCGGCTGAGGAGAAACCGCATGAGCGAAATCTCCGCTGCAATGGCGGGGCTGGAAGAAATTGAGGTGATAAAGGTCATTTAGGGAGACTCCGTCTCGTAGGCGACAGCGTTACGTGCTGGTCAAGGCGCTTTTTTCAGCCGCTTTGGCTCCCTCTTCCTCTCCTTCATTTCGGGGCCATGGATTGGTTGCGCGGTCTCACCCGAGGACCGCGCAACCAATCCATGGCCCCGCCATTCTTACCTCGAGACAAGCCGGAATAAGTATACAGAGTATGCAAAAACATAGGACGGTGCCCTACGGCGGACCCTCAATATGGCGCTGGCGCGAATGACGTTGCACCACCGCTTTGATCAGACGATACGTCAGCTCGTGTTGCTCGCCGATATCGGCGAAACGGCAGTCCGCACGTCGCAGAACTGGCCGAAACCTGGTTGCGCCGTCATTGCGGATACGTTTCCACGGCGGAACCACAAAAAGGTGCGACCTTATGGGACCTGAAAATCGGGAAGCGGCTAAGTGATCAGCCGTTCCCGCAGACCTTGGTGGAGATTATGGTTTGCGCGGCGTGGACGCCGCTTCAATGGCGAAAGACTCGGCGCGGTGCCACCAGCACCGCACCGCTTTCCCCGGTTCAGACGGACACGGAACCCATCCCCACGATCCCGTCGCGCCGGAGATTTTCGCGGATCGTCATCAGCGCGGCGCGCTGGATCTGGCGGATGCGCTCGACGGAAATTCCGTGCTTGTCAACGAGCACGTCGAACTTCTCGCGCGTCATGTCGCCCGAGAGCCGTGCCTGGACGATCTCGAGGTCGCGATCCTCGAAATTGGCCTTCACGATGGAATGGATGCGGCTCATCATCTCGCGCTGGTCCATCGCGACCTCGGCCGCGGCCTGACCGCCCTCGACGGCGATGATGCCGGCGGAGGTGACGGTCTGGTCCTCGTCCTCGGAGACGACGTCGGTGTGGGCGACGGCCACGTCATTCGCGAAGACGCGCGGCTCCATGCGCTTCACGGCATTGACGCTCACCTTCAGCTTGTCCGCGATGGATGCGCGGTCGGCGTCGGTGATCGGCATGCCGCCGTTGGACGCCTGGATCTCGGCGACCATCCGGCGAAGGTTCATGAAGACCTTCTTGTCGGGCAGATTGGTGCCGATGCGGACCACACCGTGGTAGTCCATTGCAAAACGCAAAGTATGGACGCCCGTCTCCGTCCGCATCTGGGGCGGCACACAAAACCTGTCCGACCGAAGGCTGGGTTTTGAGGCGCTTCGGAAGGGGGCTGCGGTGTATCTCTTGAGAGCAGATAGGTTCGCGTCGTCTGAATCGGAAAAGAAAAAGGCCGCTCATGCGGTAGGTGCACGCGCGGCCCTGAAGGAGGGAATGGAGGATGGGTATAGACGCTGCTCAGATAGTCCCTAAGCAGCGAGGTCCTCGATGTCCGTGGACTCTTCACCGAGCAGGATATCGATCAGTTCCTGGCTCTTCGCCATCTGCCGGTTCCCCAGCGCTTCCGCCTGATACCAAGCGGCTGTCCGCGGTGAGGTCTGGGCGCACAGCGCGAGGGCGGCGCGAACGCCCCGCTCTCCCATCATGCCCAAAAGGGTGTGGACGCGGGTCCGACTGATGATCGAGCCCGTCCCCACGTGGTAACGCCACCTGGTTGAGAGGCATCCTGGACTTCTCATCTCGCCGTTGGCTTTAGGAAACACCGGATCGCGCCGGACTATGGCATCCCGCCGTATCTGTGGAAGGAGGGCTTCATGGCGCCCTTGGAGGACCAAGGCATCGAGGAAGGGTGTGAGGATCGGAGCCAGCGGCCCGGACAGGTGGCTCCCCGTCTTCGACGTGTTGAGATCGATCCGGTAATAGCCTCTTGGGCACGCATCCAGCTCTGCCGGGTTTACCCCATCAACATGGCAAACATGATCGCCCCATCTCAACTGGGTGTCCTGGCTTCGAAGCGGAACGAGAGACAGGATCGCCAAGGCCGCGGCGTCGCACCGTAGAGTGACCAGCCTGCGACGGTCCGTGATTGTCGAGGCTTCGTCGAGCAGGTGGTTCGCCAGAACGAAGATCTCCTTGAGGGCCGGCAGCGCATCGAGACGAGCTTCTTTCAGCTTCACGTCCGCCTTTGCCAGATGCCCACAGTGCGTCACGGCCTGCGAGAGAGTTTGAAGGAGGTGGCGGTTCGTGCCGAGTGCCCGCCCAAGGGCGAGAAGCGCGGCAAAGTGAATCTGTCGCGAGGAGGCCCGATTACCTCTCGCGCGCAGATCGCGATCATATGCCCTGATTGTCTCGAGGTTTAGCTCCAAGGGGAGGTCTGCCTTCCAAGCAGACCATCCGAGTTGGCGCGAGGTGTAGCGCATCGTCTCGACCGACTTCGGGCCCAGCCCTACGCCGCGGACCTGGAAACCCGCAGCAAAGTCGTCGAGAACATCGCGCCAATCTCTGGGAAGACGGTCGTAGGGCAGGGAAGCCCTCTCGCTCAGAGGCGTAGCCTTCCTCGAAGAGGCCGCAGCCTTCTTTTCGTCCTTTGATAGGCGCGTGAGACGCTGCTTCTCCTTTATTCCGCGCGCGCGCTCGACGAGTGCGATAGCAGGATGGGCCGGGGTGTAGAGCTTCTCGAGGCCGTCCCTGAGGGTTCTCAGAAGCATGCTCGACTTTTTGTCGGCGACAAAGGCGAGAAAATCTTCGACGCTCTCCCCGCCTACGTCTTGCGCATCGCAAAAAGCGCCGAAGCGATCCACGGCTCGAAGTTCCATGATGGGCATTGTCTCCGCAGTGCTGCGAAGGCCCTGATCCTGCCATCGGGGATGCATCAGGATGGCTTCGCGGGGGCGGTCATCACGGTGCCGGGCGCCAGGGCGCCGACGCTTCTTTCGGCCATGCAAACTCCGAGCGGTCTCGACTGCCTTCGTCGCTGCGTGTTCCCTTCCAACGAGTTGCCGAAGGGCGCGCTGCGTGCACTGATACTTGTGCCGGCTCACCCCGGCGAAGGCCTTCGCGGTCTCGGCCGCGATTCCGGCGAGAGAACCACCCGCATGATCCCGGATCAGCTCCGCCAACTGGCGAAGATCCGGGATGTTAACTTCATCGAAACCCGGAAGAGCCGCGACCTCGGCCAACTCTTCCGAAGCGCGGAGTTCTTCTCGTCCTCGAAGATCCTTCCCCATCACGCCGCCTCCTTGAGCAGTCCGGTCAGGAGCATCTGGCCTTCGGCCATAGCCAACTCCTCATGAACCCAAGCGTAATAGGTCGTCACTGTGCCTCGCGTGTCGCCGAGACGCCGGGCGATCAGGTCGAGATGCTCGGGATACGCGTAGTAGAGCAGGGAGGCCTGCCCATGCCGAAAGTTGTGGGGCGTGCAGGGAAGCTCGACCTCCCTGGTCATCAGGCGCTTAAACCAGTTCAGGAATGTTTCGTAGCGGCAAGACCTGGATGGATCGGTCAGCATCGGCACGAGCCAGTCGGATCGCGCGGCTCCGGCCGCCTCGAGGATCAGCGGACGCACCTTTTCCAAATACCAGGAGACTGTCTCCGCATAGGCATGCGGGCCGCGCGTGATGTTGAATCCGATCTCCCGATGGTTCTTGACGTGGCTCGCGGGGATAGTGACCCGAAAGCCATCCGCGGTCGGCCGTAGCCACCCGTCGGGTTCTTTGTAGGGCATGTCCAACACGTTTCTTACCCGAACCGGCGCGCCACCGGTCTCAATCGCGCAGAAGAGCGCCACCGTCCCCATCTGGATCACCTGTCGTTTCTGCGCAGGGGTCAGGCGGTTGTTGCGCCTTTTCGCCGAGGCAAGCACGCTATCCGCTTTCTTCCTTAGAATGTCATGAGCGCTGAGGAAGCTTTGGCGATGCCTGGCCTCCTCAATGAGCGCCCGGCAGAAGCGCTTCGTTTTCTTCGGCATCTTGTAGCCGCCACGTGGTGCCTTCAGTTCCGCGACTTGGGCGATTTGGCACCTGATCTCTTTCGAGGAGATGCCGTTTCGGTCGAGCACGACCGGGATTCGGCGCACGAGCGTCGCGGCGTGCCGGGGGACGATTTCTCCACGCCTCACCCGCTCGACCTGCACTCTGATTGTAGCCTTCAACGCTTCCCTGTCGTGCAGAAGGTGCAGAAAGCTGTCTGCCTCGGGGTCGAGACACTTGGAGCGGATGAAGCCATCCACGAGCGCGCGCAGCGCTGTGCATACCCCGATGCGCGTTCCGTCTGCGACCGTCTCGCGTTCTTCCATGATCTCGATGAAGCCCTTCCGCGCGGCCTTCTCCTCCAACGCATCGATCTCGCGCTCCAGCTGGAACGGCACGAGGTATCTGGGGGACTCGTCCGCGCAAATGGGCTCGAGGAGGTGCGGCAGCCTGGCCGCCACCTCCGGGAAAATCGCCTGCGCGTCGGAGAGAAGCTGCGAGGCCTTGCGGATGCTCAGCCGCTCAGCGCTGCCCTCGGCTGCCTTATGCAGTTCGATGAGGATGTCTTGAGTCATGCCCGTCGGCTGGATGCGCCGCGCACGGGCTGCATTGCTCAGCGTGCTGCTCACCGGGATCAACTTGAGATCGGCGTCGCGCTTGCCCCCGAAAAGTTCGTGAAGGTCATCGCATAGGCTGTCCCAGCTATCGGAGCCTATCTTAGGATTGTGACCCGTTAGACGGCGAACCATGGGGCGGACGCGATGGCGCGCGTCGGCATAGGTCTTGAGTTTGACGGGCAAAGGGAACTTCGGGCGGCGGGGGAACGTCGCGTCGAACCACGCGAGGTCGAGAGGCGCATTTTCCGGCGCCAGTTCGGCAATCCTGAGCAGGAGGCCGATCGCGCTCCTTAGCTTCTTCTGTCCGGCGTTCCTGTCCTTCGGATCGTCTCCGCAGGAAGCGACGATTTCGTTCCAGTCGCGCATGGTGCTCGTGGCGTCTTGAAGATCGACGAGCTGGTGGATTTGCTTCAGCATGTCTTACCCTTTCATTGCGCAGATCGGAGTCTGCGAATGCAAGAGTGGCTATTTTCTCGTTACCCGAAATTTTTTTGCCAATTTTTTTTCCGCTTCGCTTTGGATAGCCCCACATCTTTGGGTTTTCTCATCGTGAGCATCTCACGGGTTATCGCCTTCGGATGACCTGATGGGCAAAATTGGCCAGAAGTAGAATGGGCGATGAAGACATCTGCCTCATTCATCGCAACTCGGCGTTTTGCTCTGAGGGCGCCTGATGGGCGTGGGCTTCTCGAAGCATCGGTAAGTCTATTCTTTTAGACCGATACCCTTTTCCTTGTAGGTTCTCCAGAGGCCCAGCCGCTTGATCCGATACTCTACCAGTTGAGAAGAGATCCCGAACGTCGCCCCGATCTCGCTCGCAGTTTGTTTTCGGTTCACGGCCTCACGGAGTGTTATTTCGGGCAGCATACAGGCCGCTGCAAGGTAGTAAGCGTCGTCTTCTTCGGCGCTCCCGAAGGTCCGGCCATAGACATCCCCAACCTTAGCTATTTTCGTGGGGCGATGGCCCAGCAGAATATGCCAGCACTCCTCCAGATAGGTAACCCTCTGTCGTTCCACTGTATGGGTATTGTTCCTTAGGATGACCCAGCGTTCTTCCTCCAGATCTAACGGCACGCTCATCGCCGACCATTCTTGTGCTCCGGCGCCTACAAGGTGCTCCATGCACCCGTCCTCAAGGTCAGAAACCTGACCCGGAACATATACCGAGACGCCAGTAACCTGAATGTCGAGAGCTTCCAACGGAGCCGAAAGCGCCAAGCCCAGATCACTCCTGAACTCTCGCGCCATGTCCTCCATTTCCGGTTTCGATAGCGAACGAGAAGGGAGGTCGGCCTCTTCCTCCTCCTTCTTCTCGGGATGCTCGTTCTTGCCAAGGTTTGAGCCGAGAGTGGCTTTGAGGCAACTTGCGGCCTCAAGCAGGCAGTGCACAGTCCTCGACTGGACGTTCTTCGCTGCCCGGAAGTGGACGAGCGCCACGTTGTCGAACGAAAGCCCGGCGTCCCTGCCGTCGTTCCCGAGCCATTCCAGAATCCTGATGGTCGAGTTGTTATCGGGTTGGCCTTCGCCCCTCTCTATGCGCGCGAGCGAAGAAAAGCTCACCCCAATCTGCGCGGAAAGGGCCCTCAGGCTCAGGCCCTCCGACTCACGCTTGCGCTTTAGCGCTGCGACGAGCGCTTTGGTATCTATAGTCATCAATATTCCTGTGTGTGCTTCGCACGCCTTGACACAGCGCACGATCCTCCCTTATCATCTGTATTATTAGCACACCCTCGCACGGCATCCAATCGGAACTACGGTGCGGCGTGCGGAAGCAGGAGGCGATCCAGTGAACCCTGGACCCAAAACAAAGATACGGGAGATCGGGGAGCATCTGGATCGCGGTGTTTTTCCTGTGGTCTACAACCGGGGCATCGTGCGGCCGAAGGGCGCTTCCGGTTCATTGTCAATTCACGGCCAGGAGATGCGTTATGAGGCAGCAGGATCGAGTCGACCCGCAACCGGACCGTGGCAATGGTCCACCCGAGGGCAAGGGGCGCCCGGAAGACCCGGGCCGGCCCGAAGATCCCGGTCGGCCGGTGCCGTCGCACCGGTCATCAGCGCGCAGCTACGAATAGCTTACGGCGAGGGCGTGACGGAATGCGCCCGAGCCTATCCCACTTTGGTGGCATGGGAGTCCGAACGTGAGATGTGGCTGATAGCGGAGAGCGCGATCGTCGACGGGTTCGACAGAACTGCCCTTTTTCTCCTGTGTCTGCCGTATTCCCGGTCCTTACGGGCCCGGGGCTGGGGTTTTTGGAAAACGGCCGTGTCGCGCACCTGGATCGGTCCGCGGCACACTAACTTCCCCGACGGGTCGATCTGTGCGTTCGAGGTGACGGATGGCACCTGGAACCCTGGAGACCCGCCGGTTGGCCTCCTCGATCTCTACACAGTGTGGGCGGGCCGACATCTCCACCTGGAATGGTTCGGTCGCTGGCCCGGCTTCCAGTCCGTGCTGCAACCGGCCGAGCGGATCTGCGAGATCCGGGACGACGAGTTCTGCGGATGCGGGAACTTCACGAACTTATATCGGGACTGCTGCAAGCCCGGCGACCTGCGCAAGACGACGAGTGCGGAGATGGTCAACTTTTGGGGATTCCAGCGCCGGTATCCGCCTTCGGAGATCGTGGAGGCAGCTTGGCGAGAGGAGCCCTCGCACCTCTCTGCGGCTTTGCACCCGATCTCATCGACAACTCACTGGGCAGCCGCATGAGGCGGCACCTCGAAAGCCATAGCCACAAGGAGAGACTACATGGCCAAGAACAAAGAAGTGACCGGCAAGAAGGCGGCAAGCGCTGCATCCAAGGTGCTGCGCGACCCCAAGTCCAGCAAAGCGGCCAAGTCCGCTGCGGCATCGGCGCTGACCCAGAGACCGGACAAGCGCAAGCGGTAGAAGCCGCTACAGGATGATTCGCTCGATCTCGTCCAGCGCGATCTCCTCGCCAGTGCGGTCGTAGAGTTGCGTGGTCCGAGGGCTGGCATGTCCGGCGATCGCTTGGACGGTCTCGAGCGTGCCCCCGGATGATGATCGCGCGGTTCTTCGTGATCGCAGCAAAAGATCGCGAAATAGAAACAGGATTACGATGAACCTTGGGCTGGAGTTGCAGCGCTATGATACGCTGCCCCAAAACCAAGCGTTCGCCAGCGTCGTAGGGCAACTTAGTGCTCCGACCCTCGACACTGGTGAACCGACCTTACTCAAAGCATGGACGAAATGTCGGAAGCCCCGGTGGGGTAGGCGAACATCGTGTCCTTGAGCTGATCGGCCGTCAGCCCATGCCGCACGGCAAGGGTGAAGACATTGATGACTTCATCGGCGTGCGGCCCCAGAAGATGCGCGCCCAGAATACGCTCGCTTCCCTCCTCGATCAGAACCTTGTGGCCGGAAACGGATTCCGCCTGTTGGCGCGTCGAAAACCAGCCGGGTGTCCGGTCACTCTGCATGCGAAACTTCAGCCCCTGTTCCCGGGCCTCGGCCTCGTCCAACCCGACCCGAGCAATCGGCGGCAGGGTGAAAGCGACCGAGGGCACACCCTTGTAGTTCGGCGTGCTGTGGTTGCCTTCCAGCACGTTCGCCGCGACCACCTTGCCGTCATGGTTGGACACGGGTGTCAGCGGCGGTCCCATCTGGGCGGTGTCGCCGGCGGCATAGACGGCCGGGTTCGAGGTGCTTTGCAGGTATTCGTTCAGCGCCAGCTTGCCGTCGCGCAGTTCCACCCCCGCCGCTTCGAGATCGAGCGCCGCGAGATCGGGCTTGCGGCCAGCGGCATGCACGACGAGATCGGCGTCGAAGGTGTTCGAGCCATTCTTGCCTGCGGCAGTGACGCGGAAAGCATCCCCGGTCTTTTCGACGCGCTCGACCTCGGTGCCGGTATGCAGGGTGACACCGATCTCTTCGTATTTTTCCATCAGCCATTCAACCAGGTCCGGATCGAACCCTGCCAGCATCCGGTCGCCATGCTGAAGGATGGTCACCTCCGCCCCCGCGCGCGCGGCGATGTGAGAGAATTCCGCCGCGATGTAGCCTCCGCCGACGAGCACGATACGGCGTGGCAGGCTCTCCATCTCGAGAAAGCCCTCGTTGTCGACCAGATGCTCTTCGCCGGGTATCCCCAACGTCATCGCTTCGGCACCGGTTGCCAGGACAATATGCTTGGCCTCCAGCCTCTCGCCGTCGACCTCCACCGCGTTCGGGCCCACGAACCGGGCCCGTCCATGGAAGGTCGCGATGCCGCTGTCGGAAAAGCTCTTCTCTTTCTTCTCCGGCACGGGATCGGTGAAGCCGCGTTTGAACTCCAAGAGCTCGCGCCAGTCGATCCGCACGTCACCCTCGACCCCCTTCCCGTGCATTCGGCGGGCATGATCGGCGGCGGAGGTGCCTCCGATGAGCATCTTCTTGGGATCGCACCCCCGCAGCGCGCAGGTGCCGCCATAGGGGCGGAAATCGGTCACGGCCACGCTCTTTCCCGCCGCGCTCACGCGCTTGGCCACGGTGGTCGCGGCGGTGCCGCTGCCGATGACGATCACATCGAAAGTTTTATTCATGTCGGATCTCCTTTTTCAGTTTTGCGCCCAAGCGTGGAACTGGCGTCAGACGGTGCATGTTTCGTTAGCGAAATGGTCCTTACGATACGGTCGGCATGGGTTCCTTTCAGAGCCTTCACCCCGAGCCTTTCGTGGAGGTCGAGATTGATGGCGCTGTTGATCAACGCGAGGTGCGTAAAGGCCTGCGGGAAATTGCCCAGGAAGGCATGGCTGGTGGGGTCGATCTCCTCCGCATAGAGGCCGACATCATTCGCCTGTTCGAGGAGGCGCTCGAACAGGTCGCGCGCCGCCTCGGCCCGGCCGGTGCACAGCAGCGCATCGACCAGCCAGAAGGAGCAGATCAGGAAGGCTCCTTCTTCGCCTTGAAGGCCATCATCGGTATCCTCAAGACTGTAGCGCCTGAGGTAGTCGCCATCGCGTAGGGCGCGCTCCACGCCGCGGACGGTGTCATCGAGGACCTCTCCAGAGAGAGGCAGCGCGAGCATCGGCAAAAGCAACAGCGCGGCGTCCATGCCGCCATCGGCGAAGGTCTGGAGGAAGCCGCCTTCGTTGCCGTCGCCCGCATGGGCGCTCAGCGCTTCGAGGATCTCGTCGCGTTCCCGGCACCATTCCGGTCGTTCACCGAGCAGGCGGATTGCGCGATCCAGGGCAACCCAGGCCATCGCTTTGCCATGAACGAATTGGCGCGGTTCTCCACGTATCTCCCAGATGCCTTGATCGGGCTCTTCCCATACCCGCGCAACATGATCGGCAATGCCTTCCAACAGTTCGCGCAGAGTGCTGTCTATGGGCCCCCCGAGGGCGCAATATGCCAAGGCCCAGTCCGCGACTTCGCCATAAATATCGAGCTGCGCCTGATTGGATGCGGCATTGCCGACCCGCACGGGTTTAGAGTCCGCATAACCGGCGAGGTGGCTGAGACAGCGTTCTTCGGTAAGGCTCGCTTCCGCGATGCCATAAAGGATACGCAGATCGGGCAAGGTCTGGACGCAGCAGCTCCCGATGAATTCGCAGTATCTGCCCGCCTCGGTGTCATAGCCCAATCCGCCAAGAGCCTGGAGAACAAAGGCCGAATCCCGCAACCAGCTATATCGGTAATCCCAGTTCCGCTCGCCACCGAGGTCTTCCGGCAGGGATGTCGTCGGGGCGGCAACGATTGCGCCGGTGGGGGCGTAGGTCAGAGCCTTGAGCGCGAGGGCGCTCCGCGCCACGGCCGCATGGTAACGGCCGCCGTAACGCGAGGCAGCGGACCATGTGCGCCAGAACTCTATGGTCTCTTGCAGCAGCGTCTCGGCCTGTGCGTCCGGCTTTTCCACATCGGCGGTGGCCGGTGCCAGAATGAAGGCGCGCCGCTCTCCTGCCGCGAGCGAGAGGATCGAGCTTTCCCGGCCCGTGCTCGAGGCGTTCTGCCGGAACAACTGCATGTCCGGAGGATCACCGGCTTCGGGATCGAAGACACAGGTGCCGGGATCGAAGTTCAGTTCGAGATCGCAAGGGCTGTCACCAGCCTCCACCACGCGCACCAGCCATCCCGGAGCCTCGAGATCGACGAAGGGCTGCTCGGTGCCGGCTGCACTGCGAACCGGCAGGAAATCTGTGAGCGTCACGCTTCCGCTCGGACTCTCGAAGGTCGTGCAAAGGATATTGGTGCCGTCCAGATAAGCGCGTTTGCTTTCGAATGGCCCGGAAGGAGCAATGCTGAAACGGGCTCCCTGTGCCGCATCCAGCAGTGCCCAGCAGGCCGGTTGCGCGTCGAACCGGGCCGGGCAGAACCAGTCCACTGCTCCGTCCCGGCCGACAAGGGCGGCACCATGACAATCGCCCAGAAGTGCGTAATCGCGCAGCGGCAGATATCCGTTCTCGCGCTTCGGCATCATCCGCCCTCGTGAAAGGAGGGGTAGAGCGTCATGCCGCCATCCACGAAAAGCGTCGTCCCGACCACGTAATCCGACGCATCCGAGGCAAGCCAGACGGCGGCCTCGGCGACATCGTTGGTTTCACCGATCCGTCCATAGGGGATAAGCTTGAGGAGTTTCTCTCTTGCCTGAGCGTCTTCCCAAGCCTCGCGGTTGATCGCGGTCTTGATCGCCCCGGGAGCGATGGCGTTCACGCGGATTTTTTCGCAGGACAGTTCCTGTGCCATGGTCTCCATCAGCAGCTTGATGCCGCCCTTGGCCGCAGCGTAGTTCGCGTGGCCAGCCCAGGGTATGGTCTGATGCACCGAACTGGTGAAGATGATCTTTCCAAGAGCCGGAGAACGGTCAGGATCGAGGCCCTGCCTGCGGAAGCGTCGCACCGCTTCTTGTGCGCATAGAAACTGGCCAGTCAGGTTGACGTCGAGAACCTCGCGCCAATCCTCGAGGCTCAGTTCGGTAAAGGCGGCGTCGCGCTGGATGCCGGCGTTCGACACCAGAATGTCCGTCCCTCCGAACTGCGTATCCGCCGCTTCGAACAGTTGCGCGCAGCCGTCAGGGGCCGAGACGTCGGCCTGCACCGCTTCGGCGATTCCACCATCCTTGCGGATGTCCGCGGCGATGCGCTCGGCAGCCTTCCCGTCGGAGCGATAATTGACGATCACGGAAGCTCCGGCCCTGGCAAAGGCGCGCGCAATGCCCTCTCCAATGCCCGAACTTGCTCCGGTAACGATCGCCCGGCTGTTTTCCAGTGGCGTCTGTTGCATGACATTCCCCATCAATGCTGGCGATCGGCGTCATGCGCGCCCGCCAAGTGATAGAGCGCCTCTGCCGTTCCGGCCAGGGTGAGGCCGTAGACGAGATGCCCCAGCAGGCCGCGCAGATGGGTGACTGTCGGATATTCTTTGTTGGGGGCGCTGAAACCGAATGCGGGGGTCACAACCTCATCGAGAATGATGGACATGCTCAGCCCGGTTGCCACACCTGCCCCGAGTGTTTCCATCCCGGCAGAGCGGCGCATCAGGCAATAGACCGGACCCCAGCCGATGCCCGAAGCGTAATGGAATGCCATGCCTGCGGCCTGAAGCTCCTTGTCGTCAAGATCGAAGCCCGCAAGCTTCGACGTCTTTTCCGCGGCGACGCGGAACGGCGGTCCGGGACGAACCTGGTTCTCCAGCTGGCGGACGGGGTCAGGGGTCACCTTCCAAAGCGCCTGCTGTGCGTATTCGGTAACTTTGGTTGCCGCGAAGCCCGCAAAAAGGCCGATCCCGATATCAAGCGCGAGATTTGATGATTTCATGATAACCTCTATAGCACTCATTATTTACGCTCTGTATTAAACTACAGACACTTGGGAAATGTTCCGGACAGTGAGTTCTGAAGAAGATCTCTCCGGGTCTTTCCCGGTGCGATCCGGCCAGCATTTTTCTGGCCGGACGCCGGATCGGGAGCTCAGCCTGCGCAGCAGCTCAGCATGGCCACGTCCTTGTCGAAGGTCTGCGCTGCGAGCTTCAGTCCCTCGACCGTCGTGAGATAGGGAAAGATCGTTTCGCCCAGGGTCTTTGTTGTCATGCCTGCCTTCAGCGCCATCACCAGGGTCTGGATGGTATCGGAGCCTTCCGGAGCAATGATCTGCCCACCAAGGAGGCGGTCTGTTTCCCGGTCGGCGACAAGCTTGATGAGACCGCGGGCATCGCGCGCCGCCTGGGCCCTCGGCACCTGATCGAGCGGCAAGACCGAGGTTTTGACGTCGTGGCCGGCATCGATAGCCTGTTGCTCGCTCAGACCGACGCCTGCAACCTGCGGGTCGGTGAAGACCACCCAGGGCATCGTGCTGTTGTCATAGCGCTCGGTCCCGTCCAGAACGGCATTCCGGGCCGCAAGCTTGGCCCCGTAGGCCGCCATGTAGACGAATTGGTCGCGGTCGGTCACATCGCCGGCGGCATAGATGCCCGGACGCGAGGTCTGCATGTCCTGCCCGACCACGATCCCGCCGCGGCTGTCGGTCTGCACGCCCGCGCCTTCAAGCCCCAACCCCTCGGTATTCGCCTGCCGGCCGGCCGTGAGGACGATCCTGTCGGCGGTGATTTCCTTCGAAGCCCCTTCTTGCGTGACGCGCAAGGTGACACCCTTGTCCGACGCGCTGACACTGTCGTATTGCAGGCCTGTCTCGACCGCGATGCCTTCGGCCTCGAAGGCATCGGTCAGGGCAACGGATACCTCGGGTTCCGCTCCGGGGAGCAGGCGCGAGCGCGCCACCATCGTCACCTTGACCCCCATGCGGGCCATCATCTGCGCCAGTTCCGCGCCGATATAGCCGGCACCTACGAAGATCAGGCTTTCAGGGAGCGTCTCCAGTTCCAGAAGCGATTTGCTGTCGAGGGTCGGGACATCCTCAATGCCCCGGATCGCCGGAACGACCGTGCGGCTGCCGGTGGCGATCAGGAATTTCGGCGCGGTGATCTTGCGGTCCCCGACCTGGATGCCGCCTTCGACCAGCGTTGCGGGACCTTCATCAATGTAATCGACGCCCTCATAGTTGGGCAGCAGGTCCGCGTATTTCTTCTGGCGCAGGGTCGCGACCAGATCGTCTTTTCCGGCGACGAGCCGCGACCAGTCGTCCACCTGCGCGGTGCCCGACAGGCCTGGAAAACGCGCGGCGGCGCTGGCACCGTGAAGCGCCTCGGCCGCGCGGATCATGGCCTTCGAGGGAACGCAACCGAAATTGACGCAGGTCCCTCCGATCGTCCCGTGGCCTACAAGTGCGACGCGTTTTCCAGCCTCGGCGGCGGTGATCGACGCCGAGAAGCCTGCGGAGCCGGCTCCGACGACGATGAGGTCGTAGTCGTTGTTTTTGTCAGAACAGCAATCTTTCATTGTTCAACTCACTTTCGTTATGGGGTCGGTCTTCGGCTTGGCGAAGACCAGATAAAGGATTGCGCCGATTGCCAGCAAAGGTGTGGCCATCGACAGAAGGCCGATGAAGATACCGACGGGGGAACAGCATCCAGTCATCATCATGTTTGGAACTCCCTGGATTTTCGGCTGAGGAAAAAAGCGTAGATGGCGGTCAGCGCTGCGGCGAGAAACACGAGGGTCAGCGCCCCGCGAAACCCCGTGGCGATGATCAGTGCCGAAAGCAGCACCGCGATAAGGGTGGCCCAGACCTTGGGAGAGGGGCCGGGCCGCCCGGCGCGCAACCACAAGGCCTGAGCGACCACCGCGAGGCTGACGAACAGCATCGGGAAGAGCGCGTAGTCCAGCCAGCCCGTGATTGCCGAAAGACCCGCGCCGGCCAGCACGACGACCAAGAGCGGCGTAAAGCAGCACAGAGCCGCAAACACGGCGCCGCCCAGGCCACCTTTCAGCAGGCGGCCCGCCCGATCCTGATCGGACTGCTCTGCACCTGTCGAAGCCTGCTGCTCGAGATCATGCCTCATGAACCCTCACCGTCCAGCTGCTCTTCGAGAAGCGCTGCCGGATAGCCATTCGCTTCGACCGCCGCGATTAGGGCATCTGTGGACGTGACGTCGTCATCGAAGCGCACCGTATAGAGACCTTCGCTCGGGTCCTCGCCCGGAACGAAATCATCGATCTTTACGCTTTCAACGGATTTCAGCGAGTTTCCGACGATGAACGAGCAAGAGGGGCAGGTCAGGCCGCCAACCTCGAGGCGAACGATCTGTTCGGCGGCAAGGCCGGGCGTGGCCGCGAGCGCGGAGAGCGCCAGGGCGCTGGAAAGAAGGAGTTTCATGTCATTTCACTTTCAGAACGAGAGAATGTAGGGCGAGACGTAGGGGAACAGCATGGCCACGAGGATTACCGCCGCGGCGACCCAGAGCGCGACACGCATCGCTGTGCGGTTCATCGGACGGGCACATGTGCCATCGGCACAGCGGACCGGCCGATAGGCTTTGTAGAACCCGTAGACCAGGAACACGGTGGCGATACCGAAAGTATACCACTTGTAGGCATAGAGCGCGCCGAGCTGGGCGATGAAAACGCCGCTGACCCCGAAGCTGACAAGCACCAGCGGCAAGATGCAGCAGCTGGTCATGGCGAGCGCCCCGAGTGAGGCCAGAGCCGTGGCCGTCCAGCCGCGGCTTTCCGGAACGTCGAGTGCGTCCCCTGGTAAGGCAGAATCAGTAGTGTCCATGCATGGTCTCCTTGCAATCATCTGCAAAGAGTCCTAAGGTCTGTATCAAATACAGGCTCAAGGACTTTCTCGATGGAGAAACATCACGTTTCTGCGAGGCCGTTGCACCGAGCCGCTCTTGCCCGGGCGACAGGGTGCAACCTCGAGACCATTCGCTATTATGAGTCGATCGGTGTCATGCCCGAGCCCCCGCGAGATGCGAACGGGTATCGCAGCTACAGCGACGATCATGTGCGCCGACTACGGTTTGTCATGCGCAGCCGAGATCTCGGCTTCTCGCTCGAAGAGATTCGAGGACTGCTTTCCCTCGTCGATAGCAATAGCCAGACTTGCGCCGAAGTGGAGGAGATCGCCTTGGCACACCTCAAGGACGTGCGGGACAAGATCGCCGATCTGCAAAGGATCGAAAGGGCATTGAGTGACACGGTGGCCCAATGCAGTGGAACAGAGGTTCCCGAGTGCCCCGTTCTGGACGCCCTGCTGGACTGAGCTTGGCAGCCATCAACTCCTCCGGCTATGCCGGTTTCTCCCCTTTTCCGTGCGGGGTTCTTGAACGTGTTGAATATTTTGGCTGCATGCGGAAGCCGCATGTGTGTCAGTGGCGGCCGTCAGAACAAATTTGAAGCTCTGATGTCGACCCGGAATTGGAAAAAGCGGACGGTATTCCACTTCTGGGCAATCGAGAGGTCGACTGCTGCCCGCTCGGCCATTGCGTAGGCAATCCGAAGGGGGAGATCTCCACGCTCCGACCAAAGGCGGGCGCGGCAGGCCGGGCGGCGAAAGTTTGCAAGCCATTCGCGCCGGTTGTCGAGGGCAATTGTGCAGGTCTCCTGCCCGGATGCAGCAGCCGGTGAGGTCAGGAGCGGTGTCTTCCGGATGTAACATTGGCATCCCCTCCTCTTCGTTCCTGTTGTCGACTGGATGTGACGGTCGATGCTCGATCCTGGAAGACCGACTTGGCGCCGGCCCAGAGCAGGATTGCGAAAAGCAGGTGCGCCCCGGCCGCAGCCAGGATCAGCTTCGGGGTGATCGCGAGGCCGAGAAAGCCCCAGCCCACCAAAGGAAAGAAGACCATGATCGCGAAGAGCCACAGGGCGGTCGCCAGCAGCAGCGCCCGTCCGAAGGTCAGACCGTCCCGGAAGAGCACGACGTAGACGGCCGCCCAAGCCATCACCCAGACCGTGTGGAAGAGCAGGCCGACCGGCAGCGGGACCTCTCCGAGCAGACTCTGCGCGAAGGCGAGACCGAGCGGCTTGGGCAGCGGCGATATCCCGGCGAGAGCCAGGCCCTGCATGACCACGGCAGTCAGGATGGCGACCCCGAGGCCGATGGCCAGCGTCTTCGCCCAGTCTCGGGGTGTCAGGTGGTGAAAGGTCATGAATTCCTCCGATCGTTTCGGCTTGGGGGCCACGGTGCGGCTCCGCCGTGCTGGCGGGAGCCTTGCGCATTCAGGCCCGACGCGACACAACATGGGAGTTCAAGTAACTTGAAGTGCAAGGGGGATCTCGCGATGCCTGACGAGAATACCGTCGTTTCGATCGGCGAGGCGGCCGAGGCCAGCGGCACCTCGACGCCGACGATCCGCTATTACGAGGAGATCAGTCTCATCCCCCCGGCCCGACGTAGCGCAGCAGGGCATCGGCACTACACACGTCCCGACATAAATCGGCTGACCTTCATCCGCCGCTGCCGCGATTTGGGGTTTGGGATCGGCCAAGTGCGAGTGCTTTCGGGACTGTCGGCCAGTCCGGACGAGGATTGCACGGCGGTGCGCGATATTGCGGCGGATCGTCTGTCGTCGGTCCGACGCAAGCTCGATGAACTGCACCGCCTTGAGGAGCAGCTCGCCGAGTTTGTCGAGGCCTGCGATAGGAGCTGTTGCGGCGGCGCTTCCCGCGATTGCGTCGTGCTGGCCGAACTCGCGCATGCCTGAGCTCCTGTGCAGTCGACAGGGGCTTGGACGGCAGAGAGGTCTTGGGCGACGCCAACCAGCCGGGCCCATCTGGAAGCGACGCATCCATGCTGCGACCGAACGAGACTGATCCATGGCCACCCTCGCAACATACTTCGCCGCCGCATTGGCCGAGATCGCCGGATGCTTCGCGTTCTGGGCCTGGTTCCGTTTGGGCCACTCCCCGCTCTGGCTGGTGCCCGGTATGGTGTCGCTGGCCGCCTTCGCCTGGCTCCTGGCCCTCAGTCCGACCGACCAGGCCGGGCGCGCCTATGCCGTCTACGGCGGCATCTACATCGTCTCCTCGCTGCTCTGGCTCTGGGGCGTGGAGGGCCACCGGCCCGATCAGTGGGACGTCCTCGGGGCCGCACTGTGCCTGGTGGGCGCGGGGGTGATCCTCTGGGCGCCACGCGGCGCGTGAGATCGCGTTCTTTGAAGATCGGAGGAACGGCAAGTCTTTGAAGGCCCTTGGGCGGCGGCAG